>Ga0233385_1000102_pt1 | contig 48302 bp, 39 predicted proteins | sample ElkDunMinimDraft_16_FD_191543 | JGI IMG/M metagenome (GOLD analysis project Ga0233385, IMG submission 191543) | Fecal eukaryotic communites from dung pellets of Tule Elk in California, USA - Elk Dung G36 | ecosystem: Host-associated > Mammals > Digestive system > Large intestine > Fecal | place...
AGCGGCTCGAAGCCGCCCTCCGGCTGCCGGGGAACGAACGGGTCGGCCGATTCCAGTCCAGCCACGCCGGTCAGGTCGGACCAGGCCGGCAGCGGGCGGCTCGGCGGCGGGGTCACCGAGCCGTTGCGCGGGGCGGGCGGGGTCTCCCGGCCGCCACCGAAGCCGGTCGACTGGGCCGTCGGCGACGGCGTCGATGGGCCGCTCTCCAGGGCGGCGATCGCACCGAAGGTCGGCGTGCGGCCGGCCTGCGGGGCGGCCGGGGCCGGGGGCAGGTCCAGACGCGTGCCGTTGCGTCCGGCGAGCGCGCGCGGCACGAGCACCGAGGTGGGGAGGGTGACGTCGGCGACGGTGCCGCGATCCGAGCCGGGTCGCAGCTCGACCTTGACGCCGTGCCGGGCGGCCAGCCGGGCCACCACGACCAGACCCATCATCCGGGAGACGGTCACGTCCACCGCCGGCGGCATCGCCAGCTTCTCGTTGAGCTCGCGCAGCTGGTCGCCGCTGATGCCGATGCCGCGGTCCTCGACGTAGAGGGAGGCGCGGTCCCCGACGCGGCGGGCCTCGACGAGGATCTGCGAGTCCGGCGGCGAGAACGAGGTGGCGTTGTCGAAGAGCTCGGCGACGAGGTGCACCAGGTCGTTGACGGCGTGCGCCGAGACCTCGATGTCCCGGTCGACCACGCCGAACTCGATGCGCGTGTAGTGCTCGACCTCGGACTGGGCGGCGCGGAGCACGTCGATCAGGGCGGCCGGCTCGCGCTGCACGCGGGTGGAGTCCGCGCCGGCGAGGACCAGCAGGTTCTCGTCGTTGCGGCGCATCCGGGTGGCGAGGTGGTCGAGCTGGAAGAGCTCGGCCAGCCGGTCCGGGTCCTCCTCGCCGCGCTCCAGGCGGTCCAGGTGTCCGATGAGCCGGTCGACGAGAATCTGCGAGCGGCGGGCCAGGTTGACGAACATCGTGGAGACCGAGGAGCGCAGGGCGGCCTGCTCGGCCGCGGTCCGCACCGCCTCCAGGTGGACGGCGTTGAACGCCTTCGTCACCTGGCCGAACTCGTCGTTGCCGCGCACCGGCAGCGGTTCGGCGATCTGGCTGGCCAGCTGGGTCGGCGAGAGCTGCCCGGTGACCTTCGGGTCGCGCAGCCGGGCGACCGCCTGCGGCAGGCCGAACTGGGCGACCGAGAAGGCGCCGTCGCGCAGTTCGCGCAGCGAACGCGCCATCGAGCGGGCGACCACCCAGGCGAGGAGGATCGCCAGCAGCAGCGTGCTGAGCAGCAGCCCGGTCTCCAGGAAGACCTGGCGCTGCACGCCCGAGCGGATCTCGTCGGCCTGCGCGACCAGCTTGCCGTCCAGGTCGGCCTCGACGGCGCGGATGAGCCGCGAGTTGCCGGCCATCGCCGCGTCCCACCGGTCGGCGGTGAAGGGCGCCCCGGCGAGGCTCTCGTCGACGGTGCTGCCGATCCAGTCGCTGTAGAGATCGGACTCGCGCAGGTCGGGACCGGCAACGGTCTGCTCGTAGGACTCCTTCTCGGCCTGGTTCGACACCGACAGGAATGTCTGCAACGCCTGCTGCTGACCGGTCTGGGTGGCGATGTACTCGGTACGCAGCAGCGGCGTGAGGCTGCCCTGGATCAGCGCGCGGTGCACGACGACCCGGCGTACGGAGAGGAATTCCTTGGCGCGGGCGGTGGCGCTGGCGGCGCGCATCCGCTCGCTGAGGTTGGTGTCGCCGGCGAGCTGGGTGGCCGAGTCGCGCACGTCGAGCAGGTCTGCGATCAGGCCCTCGTACGTCTGCGCGGCCTCGGTGAGCTTGAGCTTGCCGTTGAGCACCTGGCTGCGGATGCCGGGCAGGCCGCCGAGATTCTGGTCGATCTGGCCGAGCAGGTCGGTGAAGTTGGCCGGCACGTCCTGGATCGTCGTCCGCTGCCGCGAGTAGGGCTCGGCGGCGGCGTCGGTGGTCTTCGTCACATTGGTGTAAATCTCGGTGTAGCGCTCGACCGGCTCGCCGCCACCGGCGCCGAGCAGCAGAACCGCGTTGGCGCGCTCGTCCTGCAGCGCCGCCACGAGCTCGCCCGAGTGCTGAGTCAGGATCGCCAGGTCGTGGGCCCGGCCGGCATCGCTGAGTGTGTCCAGGTGGTCGATCAGTCCGCTCGTACCCACCACGACAGTGGCGACGGTGGGCACGATCATGATGAGACCGAGCTTGGACCAGATCGGCATGTCACTGAGCCGGCCGACAGGCCGGCGCAGACGTGACAGGAAGGAACCCGCCGCCTTTGGCCTGCTGCTCACGTCACCGTCCTCGCGTTTCAGCGCCCTGTGGCGTGCCCCGGGGCACTGCACAGCGGCCGACCCGGCGGGTCGGACCCCCGAGATTCCATCACGCCGTCACAGAAAGAGAAAGCCCAGGCGTCCTCGCATATGGCGTGTGGTGGGATGTGAGAGCAATTCGATAGCATCCCGTCGGTCCGGAGTTACTAAAAGTAATGAATCAGCCATATGGAGTTGTGCTGCTCGCAGGGCCGTCCGGCTCCGGAAAGTCGTACATCGCCCGGCAGACGGGTCTGCCGGTGCTCTGCCTGGACGACTTTTACAAAAACGGCGACGACCCGTCGCTGCCGCGCCGTGGCGACCTGGTCGACTGGGACTCCCCGCTCGCCTGGAACGCCGCCGCCGCAGTGGAGACCATCGCCGACCTGCTGCGCCACGGCCGCGCCGAGGTGCCGGTCTACGCCATCGGCGAGGATCGACAGGTCGACACCCGCCTGCTCGATCTGGCCGGATCGCCGTTCTTCGTCGCCGAGGGGATCTTCGCAGCGGAGATCGTCGAAGAATGCCGGCGGCGTGACCTGCTCGCCGGCGCCTACGCGCTGCGTCGTTCGCGCAGCACGACGTTCCTGCGACGGCTGGCACGGGACCTCGCCGAGCAGCGCAAGGAGCCCAAGGTGCTGCTGCGCCGCGGCGTCACCCTGCTGCGCGCCGAACCGGCGGTGCTGGGGCGTCAGGCCGCCCTCGGCGCCCGGCCGGCGCGGGGACGCGAGGTCATCCGCTCCGTGGCCGCGCTGACGGCCGGCCACGGAGCGGGAAAATGATCATGACATCAGTGCGGCGTAACGCGGCTTGATGATCTCGTCGATGATCCGGAGCCGTTCGTCGAACGGGATGAAGGCACTCTTCATCGCGTTGATGGTGAACCGTCGCAGGTCCGCCCAGCCGTAATCGAAGGCCTCCACCAACAAGGCCATCTCCCGCGACATCGAGGTACCGCTCATCAGGCGGTTATCAGTGTTCACCGTCACCCGGAACTGCAGATCGCTCAGCAGCCCGATCGGATGGGTGGCGATCGACTCCGCCGCACCGGTCTGCACGTTCGACGACGGGCAGAGCTCCAGCGGGATCCGCTTGTCCCGCACGTACGCGGCCAGCCGGCCGAGCTCGGGCTGGTCGCCGCGGGTGATGTCGTCGACGATCCGTACGCCGTGGCCGAGCCGGTCCGCACCGCACCACTGGATCGCCTGCCAGATCGAGGGCAGGCCGAATGCCTCGCCGGCGTGGATCGTGAAGTGGAAGTTCTCCCGCTGCAGGTACTCGAAGGCGTCCAGGTGCCGGGTGGGCGGGAAACCCGCCTCGGCGCCGGCGATGTCGAAACCGACGACGCCGGTGTCGCGGTACCGGACCGCGAGCTCGGCGATCTCCTGCGACCGGGCGGCGTGCCGCATCGCGGTCAGCAGCGTGCCGACGCGGATCTGATGGCCGGCGCGGGCCGCCTCGGCGGTGCCCTGCGCGAAGCCCTCCAGCACCGCCTGCACCACCTGGTCCAGGGTCAGCTCCCGCTCCAGGTGCTGCTCGGGCGCGAAGCGCACCTCGGCGTAGACCACCCCGTCCGCGGCGAGGTCGACGGCGCACTCGGCCGCCACCCGGCGCAGCGACTCGGCGGTCTGCATCACGGCGACCGTGTGGGCGAAGGTCTCCAGGTAACGCTCCAGCGAACCGGAGTCGGCGGCCTCGACGAACCAGCGCCCCAGCGCCTCGGGGTCGGTGGTGGGCAGCTCGTGACCGGCCGCCGCTGCCAGCTCGACGATCGTCGCCGGGCGCAGGCCGCCGTCCAGGTGGTCGTGCAGGAGCACTTTTGGTGCCTTGACGATTTCTTCGTATCCGATCGGGACCATGACCGAACCCTAATCAGCGCGCCGCCGCCACGCCCGTGCGCCACCACCGGTGGTGGCGGCCATCATGGTGCGGCCCCGCCCGAGCCGACACCCCGGCCCGGTGGCCCTGCTCCGGACGCCCACCCGCCGGCTGGGAGGATGGGTCCGAGATGAACGCGGACGTCGTGACACACCTGCGCTGCCCGGTCTGCGCCGAGCCGCTGGCCGAGGTGGGCGCCGCCCCGCCGCGCTCGCTGCGCTGCCCGCGCGGGCACACCTTCGACCTGGCCCGGCAGGGCTACGTCAACCTGCTCACCGGGCGGGCCCCGCACACCGGCGACACCGCCGAGATGATCGCCGCGCGCGCCGACTTCCTCGCCGCGGGCCACTACGACCCGGTCTCGGCCGCGCTCGCCGACGCCGCCGCGCAGGCCCTGCCCCGCGACGCGTACGCCCCGCTGGTGGTCGACGCCGGCGCCGGGACGGGCCGGCACCTGGCGGCGGTCCTGGACGCCCTGCCGCAGGCCGTGGGGCTGGCGCTGGACGTCTCCAAGCCGGCCTCCCGCCGGGCCGCCCGGGCACACCCCCGCGCCGACGCGGCCCTCGCCGACACCTGGGCCCGGCTGCCGCTGGCCGACGGCACGACCGCGCTGCTGCTCAACGTCTTCGCTCCCCGCAACGGCGCCGAGTTCCACCGGGTGCTGCGGGCCGACGGCGTGCTGCTGGTGGCCACCCCCGCCGCCGCGCACCTCGCGGAGCTGGTGGAGACGCTGGGCCTGCTGCGGGTGGACCCGGAAAAGGAGGAGCGGGTCGCGCAGAGTCTCGCCGGGCACTTCGCCGCCGTCGGCGCGACGACTGTCAGCGCCCGGCTGGCGTTGAGCCGCAGCGAGGTGCGGACCCTGGTCGGGATGGGCCCGAGCGCCTGGCACACCGACGTGGACCGGCTGGGCGAGCGGCTCACGGCGCTGCCGGAGCCGGTCGAGGTGACACTGGCGGTGCGCATCGGCTGCTACCGCCCACGCTGACCGGCGGCACAGCGGCCGGCCCGGTTCAGGTGGAGAGGTCGACCTCTTCCCAGCCCGGCGGCGGATCCTCGTGGTACGGCCCGACGAGCACCACCGCCCACTCCAGCGCCCAGCGGCGCTGACCGATGGCATTGGCGTCCAGCTCTCCGGGCAGCGGCAGCCCTTCCCGCTCGGCGTGCAGGAAGCTCCAGTCCAGGCAGTAGTAGAGGTCCAGCAGCTGCGCCGCCTCGTCGGCGGCCCGGGGCGCCGCGAGGGTCCGGGCCCGCCACTGGTCGAAGGTCTCGCCGCCGGCCAGGTCCGGGAAACGCCCGGCGGTACGCGGGTCCGGCGCCACTGTCGGGTCGATGTGCGCGGCGAGCCCGAGCACCCAGGAGAGCGCGAAGAGCGCCTCGTGGTGCAGCACGAACGACCGGTGGTCGCCCTCGGCGAGCGTGATGAACTGCCACTCCGGCGCGGTCACCTGCTCGGTCAGCCGGGAGCCGAGCAGCCAGCTCATCGCCGTCTGCGGCGGCATCCCGAAGCAGCGGGCCTGGATCAGGTGCAGCACCGCCGCCCGCGCCTCCAGTTCGGCGGTGGGGCGCAGTGCGACCTGGTCGCCGGGTTCCCAGACCATCGGGTACTCCGCAGGCGGCAGCGGCAGCCCCAGCCGCGCCAGCTCCTGCAGGCTGGCGTCGCGGACGACCTGGGGGTCCGGCGCGGGTACGGTCACGGCTCGACTTCCCTGCTGCTCATGGTGGTGTCCCGGCGAGCGAGGATAGCCGTTCGCGCCGGCCCGCCCGGCCGGGACACTCCCACCCGGTCGCCTCAGGCGATCCGGTCGATCACCAGCGGGGCCGGCGTCGGCGCCTCGGCGCTGATGGTGATGGCCGAGGCGGCCTCGGCGGCACCCGCCGGGATCAGGTCCGCCCGGCCGCTGCGCAGTTCGTAGAGGGGTTCACCGGCCCGCACCGGGTCACCGGGGCGCTTGTGCAGCACGACACCGGCGCCGAAGTCGACCGGGTCCTCCTTCCGGGCCCGGCCGGCGCCGAGCCGCCAGGCGGCGACGCCCACGGCGTACGCGTCGATCGCGGCGACGTAGCCGTCGGTGTGCGCGCGGACCACCTCGACCTCGCGGGCCACCGGCAGCGGCGCGTCGGGGTCGCCGCCCTGGGCACGGATCATCGCCCGCCAGGTGTCCATCGCCCGGCCGTCGCGCAGCGCGGCGGCGGGGTCGGCATCGGGCAGCCCGGCGGCGTCGAGCATCTCCCGGGCCAGGGCGAGGGTCAGCTCCACCACGTCGGCGGGGCCGCCGCCGGCGAGGACCTCGACCGACTCGGCGACCTCGACGGCGTTGCCGACGGTGAGTCCGAGCGGGGTCGACATGTCGGTGAGCAGCGCGACGGTCCGGACGCCGTGCGCGCCACCGAGCTCCACCATGGTCCGGGCCAGCTCGCGGGCGTCCTCGACGGACTTCATGAAGGCGCCGGGGCCGACCTTGACGTCGAGCACCAGGGCGCCGGTCCCCTCGGCGATCTTCTTGCTCATGATCGAGGAGGCGATCAGCGGGATCGCCTCGACGGTGCCGGTGACGTCGCGCAGCGCGTAGAGCTTGCGGTCGGCGGGGGCGAGCTGGTCCCCCGCGGCGCAGATCACCGCGCCGATGTCGGCGAGCTGTGCGACGAACTCGGCGTTGCTCAGCCCGGCACGCCAGCCAGGGATCGATTCGAGCTTGTCGAGGGTGCCACCGGTGTGGCCCAGACCTCGGCCGGAGAGCTGCGGCACGGCCGCCCCGCACGCCGCCACCAGCGGCGTCAACGGCAGCGTGATCTTGTCGCCGACCCCGCCGGTCGAGTGCTTGTCGACCGTGGGCCGGGTGACCGCGGAGAGGTCGAGGCGCTCGCCGCTGGCGATCATCGCCGCGGTCCAGCGGGCGATCTCCGGCGCGCCCATCCCGTTCAGCAGGATCGCCATGGCCAGCGCGGCCATCTGCTCGTCGGCGACCTGCCCCCGGGTGTACGCGTCGACCACCCAGTCGATCTGCGCGTCACTGAGCACATGCCCGTCCCGCTTGGCCCGAATCACGTCCACAGCGCTGAAAGCACCCACCGCCAAAACCCACTTCCCACTAGTCCACGTACTGCTGTTGAAGATCAGCCCCAGCGGACCGGGATCTCCATCGGAGGTTCGCCCTCGCCGGCCCAGAAGATGCCCCCGGCGGCGTCGACCACGACCACCCGCGGCGTGCGGGCCAGTCCCCAATCGATCGCCTCGGCCGGGTCCGGCCAGGTCGGCCCCTCCTCGAGCACCCCGGTCTCCGCCTCGACCTCGGCCCCGGCGGAGCGTTCCCAGTACGCCGTCCAGACCTGCCGGCCGGCGTCGAGATCGGGGTGGACGAAGACGCTGCCGCGACCGCGCCAGGCCGCGAGCCGGTCCGGCACCACCGGCACCGGGTGCTCGCCGACCACCGCTTCGATGTCGGCCACGTCGAAGGCGTGCGGAAGCAGCTGCGCCATCGTCAGCGGCCCGCCCTTCGCCTCGATCAGGCAGTTCGGCCCGCCGTGCTCCCAGAGCAGCTGCCGGCAACGGCCGCAGGGCATCAGCGGCTCACCGGTGGCGTCGACGCAGGAGAGCGCGACCAGCCGGCCTCCGCCGGTGGCGTGCAGCGCCGAGACGACGCCGCACTCGGCGCAGAGCGTCACGCCGTAACCGGCGTTCTCGACGTTGCAGCCGGCGACGATGCGCCCGTCGTCGACGAGCGCCGCCGCGCCGACGGGGAACTTCGAGTAGGGCACGTAGGCCCGGGCCATCATCTCGACGGCAGCGGCGCGCAACTGCGCCCAGTCGATCTGCGAGTCCATCACCGCATCCTTCCGCATCGCCAACCGAACCTCCGGCCAACCGGGCCGACCGGCTGGCGGCCGGCCCGGTTGACGGAAGTGTCAGTTCTTGATGTACGGCTTTCCGGCCGCCGCGGGTCCCCGCACCTTGCCGACCAGGCCGGCCACCGCCAGCATCGTCGCCAGGTACGGCAGCATCGCCAGGAACTGGCTCGGGATGGTGCTGTTGATCGCGCTGAGGTACGTGCCGAGCTGGTCGGCGAAGCCGAAGAAGAGCGCGGCGAGCAGGGCGCCCGTCGGGTTCCACCGGCCGAAGATCAGCGCGGCGAGGGCGATGAAGCCCTTACCGCCGATCATGTTCTTGGTGAAGCTGTAGAGCGCCAGGGTGTACGACGCGCCACCGATGCCGGCGATCATTCCGGCGAGGATGACGTTGCGGTAGCGCAGGCGCAGCACCTTCACGCCGACGGTGTCGGCGGCGGTCGGGTGCTCCCCGATGGCGCGGGTCCGCAGACCCCAGCGGCTGCGGAAGAGCGCCAGGTGGATCACCAGCACCAGCAGCAGCCCGACGTAGAGGAAGATGTTGCTGCGGAACAGCGCCGGTCCGAGGACCGGGATGTCCGACAGCAGCGGCACCTCCCAGGTGCCGAAGCGCGGCGCCGAGTTGTACGCCGCGGCGTTGGTCTGCATCAGCCGCTCGTAGAGGAAGCCGGTGAGGCCGACCGCGAGCAGGTTGAGCACGATGCCCATGACGACCTGGTCGACCAGGTACCGGATCGAGAAGATCGCCAGCAGCGCCGAGATGAACGCGCCACCGAAGGCGGCGGCGACCAGACCCACCCAGACACTCTGCGAAATGGAACCGAAGAGCGCACCGGAGAAGGCGCCCATCAGCAGCTGCCCCTCGATCGCCACGTTGACCACGCCGGAGCGTTCGCAGAGCAGACCCGCGAGTGAACCGAAGATCAGCGGCAGGGCGAGCAGGAAGGTGCCGCGGACCATGTTGACCATCGGCATGAAGTTCTGCCCGGCCGGGGCCGCGGAGACCTGCCAGCAGATGAAGGAGAGCACGAAACCGATCACGCCGACGGCGAGCAGCGGCAGGAACCACTTGCCGGGGAGCTTGGCGAGCAGGGCAGCGCCCGCCGCCGCGGCGATGATCCCGAAGAGGATCGCACCGAAGGTTCCGTTGATCTCCAGCGCGGCGCCGCCGGCGTCCTCGCTGAGGGTGAACCGGGCCTGCTGATCGGTGGCGAGCGCGCCGAAGATCACGGCGGCCAGCACACCGAGGGCCAGAATCAGCAGTCCGACCTTGCGGTTACGCGTCCAGTAGCCCTCGCTGACCTCGGTCACCGCAGGCGCCGGCGCGACAGTTGTCGTCGACATGGGAGTCACCAGCCCTTCGCGAGCTTCGTCTGCGCCCGGCCGGCCCGCGCGGCGCGGAGCCCGAAGAGCGCCTTCACCAAGGCGGGTGCGGCGATGAAGATGACGATCAGCGCCTGGAGCACGCTGACCAGTTCCAGCGAGATGCCGGTGTAGGACTGCATCCGGTTGCCGCCGGCGGTGAGGGCGCCGAAGAGCAGCGCCGCCGCCAGCACACCCCACGGCTTCACCCGGCCCAGCAGGGCCACCAGGATGCCGTTGAAGCCGATCTGCGCGATCACCAACGGGGTGAGCGCGCTCGCCGTGGAGCCGAGCACCATGTTCGTCCCGCCCAGTCCGGCGAGGGCGCCGGCGACGACCATCAGCAGGACGTACGTCTTGCCGACGCTGATGCCGGCGGTGCGGGCGGCGGAGGGGTTGGCCCCCACCGCGCGCATCTCGAAACCGAGGGTGGAGCGCTCGAGCAGCCAGGCGACCGCGGCGGTGGCGAGCACCGCCACGATGATGCCGAAGTGCACCCGCAGGTCGTCGCCGAAGAGGCGGGGCAGCTGCGCGGAGGCGTCCACCGGTTTGCTGATCGCGTCGGCCCGGTCGGGGCTCTTCACCCCGTTCTGCAGGATGATCCAGGCGAGGAAGTAGGTCGCCACGTAGTTGAGCATGATCGTGTTGATCACCTCGTGGGCGCCGGCGCGGGCCTTGAGAATGCCCGGGATGAAACCCCAGAGCGCGCCGCCGAGGGCGCCGGCGAGGACCGCGACGACGACGTGCAGCACCGGCGGGAGCGGCAGCAGGAAGCCGGCGAGCGCGGCGCAGATGACGCCGATGATCGCCTGTCCCTGGGCGCCGATGTTGAACAGGCCACCGCGGAATGCCAGTGCCACCGACAGGCCGGTGAAGACCAGCGGGGTGCTGTAGGTCAGCGTCTCCGAGATCGGCGCGAGCACCCGCTGCCAGCTGCCCTCCCCGGCCTGCCAGGCCGCGAAGGCCTCCCCGTCGAAGATCGCACCGCGGAAGAGGTTGAGGTACGCGTCGCTGATGACCTCCCAGCTCGCGCTCAGCGCGTCGCCGGGGCGGGAGGTGAAGTAGCTGAACGTGGCGAGCACGTCCGGCGAGGAGAGCACGATGAGCACCGCGCCGATGAGCATCGACAGCACCAGGGCCAGCACCGTCACGGTGGCGCTGTTGGCCGCCCAGAGGTTGGCCAGGAAGAGCTTGCCCAGCGAGGGTGGCTGCTCCGGGCCGTCCTGGTCCGGCGCGATGGCCGTGCGCACCGCGGCGGCGGGTTCGTTATCCGGTGTCCGCTGCGTGGGCGGAACAGGGTTGGTCATGACTTGTCCTCGTTGGCGTCGGAGGCCGCGGTACCCGCGTACGCGCCCCGGTCGCCGCGGGCGGCGATCTCGTCCGGGACGATGCCCGCCATCAGCAGGCCGAGCTGGTCACGCGGGGTGTCGGGGTCCACGATGGCGATGATCCGGCCGCGGTACATGACCGCGATCCGGTCGGCCAGGCCGACCACCTCGTCGAGCTCGCTGGAGACGACCAGCACCGCGGTGCCGACGTCGCGCTCGTGGATGATCCGGCTGTGGATGAACTCGATCGAGCCGACGTCCACGCCCCGGGTGGGCTGGGCCGCGATGAAGACCTTCAGCGGCCGGGACATCTCCCGGGCGACGATCACCTTCTGCTGATTGCCGCCGGAGAGGGTGCCGACAGCGGCGCCCGGCGAGGAGGTCCGGATGTCGAACTGTTCGACGCGCTCCTTCGCGGAGCCGGCGATCGCGTCCCGGTTCAGTGCCGGGCCGGAGGCGAAGGGCGGCCGGTCGTAGAGGTCGAGGATCAGGTTCTCGGCGACGCTGAACTCCTTGACCACGCCGTCGGCGCTGCGGTCCTCGGGCACGTATCCGACGCCGGCGCCGAGCACCTTCTTGGTGCTCCAGCCGTCGATGCGCTCGCCGGCCACGCTGATCGAGCCGGCCAGCACGGGCTGCAGGCCCATGATCGCCTTGATCAGTTCGGTCTGGCCGTTGCCCTGCACGCCGGCGATCCCGAGGACCTCACCGGCCCGCACGGTCAGGTCGATGCCGTCGACGGCCCGGACCCGCCGGTCGTCGTCGACCACCAGGCCCTCGATCTGCAGCACCGGCTCGCGCGGGGTGGCCGGGCCCTTTTCGACGGTCAGCTTGACGCTGCGCCCCACCATCAGCGTCGCCAGCTCTTCACGGCTGGTGGCGGGGTCGGCGGTGCCGACGGTCTTGCCGCGGCGGATGACGGTGATCCGGTCGGCGATCGCCTTGACCTCGCCCAGCTTGTGGGTGATGAAGACGATCGACTTTCCGCTCTCCTTGAGGCCGCGCATCACCGCGAGGAGCTCTTCGGTCTCCTGCGGGGTGAGCACCGCCGTCGGCTCGTCGAGGATGAGCAGGTCGACGTCGCGGGTGAGCGCCTTGACGATCTCGACCCGCTGCTGGATGCCGACCGGCAGGTCCTCGATCACCGCGTCGGGGTCGACCGGCAGGTTGTACCGCTCGGAGACCTCGGCGACCTCGCGACGGGCGCGGCGCCGGTCGAGGATCCCGGCGATGCCACCGCGGGTGCGCTCGGCCCCGAGCATGACGTTCTCGGCCACGGTGAAGACCGGGACGAGCATGAAGTGCTGGTGCACCATGCCGATGCCGGCCGCGATGGCGTCCGACGGGCTCGTGAAGTGCACCGGTTTGTCATCGACCAGGATCTCGCCCTCGTCGGGCTGGTAGAGCCCGTAGAGGACGTTCATCAGGGTCGACTTGCCGGCGCCGTTCTCGCCGACCAGGGCGTGGATCTCTCCCGGCTCCACCGTCAGGTTGATCTGGTCGTTGGCGACCAGAGCACCGAACCGCTTGGTGATGCCGCGCAGTTCGAGTTTCAGCGCAACCTCCTGGAGTGGGGCGGTGAGGTCGCTGGAGGGGAGTTCCTCCACGCCAGGCACCGCAGGCTCGACGAGCTGTCGGTGATGCGAGCCGCTCCGGCGCCGAGGGTCTCTCGGTGCCGGAGCGGCCGGATCTGTACTACGTGTTACAAACCGCGTTCCGGAGGTGGTACGTACCGGCCGCGGACCGGGTCACTTCGGCTGAGCGGGAGACTCGACCTTGATCTTGCCGGCGATGATGTCGGCCTTGAGCTGCTCGACCTCCGCCTTCAGTTCGGCCGAGACCTGGTCGTCGAACTCGTGGTACGGGGAGAGGCCCACGCCGTCGTTGGCCAGCGTGCCGACGTACGCCTCGGCGTCGGCCAGCTTCTCACCGGCGGCGCCCTTGAGGACGGCCTCCTTCACGGCGCCGGAGATGTTCTTGGCGACCGTGGTGAGCAGGACGGAGCAGTCCTGGGTGCTCTCGCAGCCGTCAACGTCGACCCAGATGACCGAGTACTTGCCGTTGGCGGCCTTGGCGGCGGCGGTGGTGCCCAGGCCGGAGCCACCGGCGACCGGCATGATGATGTCCGCACCCTGGGCGACCAGCGCGTCGCTGACCTTCTTGCCCTCGTCCTGGGCGGTGAAGCTGTTCGAGAAGGAGCCGTTCTGCTTCTCCTTGTCCCAGCCCAGCACCGTCACGTCGGCCTTCTTGGCCTCGTTGTAGTGGGCCACACCGTCGACGAAGCCATCCATGAAGATGGTCACCGGCTCGATCTTCATGGCGCCGTAGGTGCCGACCTTGCCGGTCTTGGTCATGCCCGCGGCGAGGTAGCCGCCGAGGAAGCCGGCCTGCGCGGTGTCGAACTGCATCGAGTAGACGTTGCTCAGTTCGGAGCCGGCGTCGACGATCGCGAACTGCTGCTCCGGGTTGGCCGCAGCGATCTTGTTGGTCGCCTCGCTCATCAGGCCGCCGACCGCGAGGATGAAGTCGCAGTTCTGGCTGACGTAGGCGTTGAGGTTGACCTCGTAGTCGGCCTCGGCGTTCGACGCGACGTACTTAGGCTCGATGCCGTCCTTCTCCTCGGCGGCGGCCTGCAGGCCGGCCCAGGCGGAGGCGTTGAACGACTTGTCGTCGATGCCGCCGGTGTCGGTCACCATGCAGGCGGTGTACTTCTTGCCGCCGTCGGCGGCGTTATTCTCATCCGGAGCGTCGCCACAGGCGGCAGCGCTCAGGACGAGCCCGCTGGCCGCGAATACCGAGACGATCCGCATCCCACGCTGAGAGCGCAAGACGGTCTCCCTTCACATTGCACACCGCTGTCAGACGGTGGCAGTTTCGAGCCGCGCGGCAGGTGCCTGCGGCTTCCCACAGTTTCGGAGGCAGAGCGTACGCCCATGCTTCCCACCACTTGGTAATCGTGCCGGACCGTTGGACGCCTGTTACGCGCGCGTGACCCGGCGGTGCATCTCGTCACGTTAGGTGTCACAAACTTGTACCGCGTGGTCTCTTGGTCCGCTTCGCCGCGAGCTCTGGCGCCTCACTGCGGAGGCGCCAGAGCTATCCTGCTCAGCGCCAGAAGACGGCGACCGCGGCGGTCACCAGCGTCATGCCGATGATCGCCAGGAAGTGGCCGCGGTTGACGCTGTCCCGCTTGCGGGCGAAGAAGACCATCACAAAGATGATCACGGCCAGCAGGAACTTGGTGACGAGCTTGGCGGGGTCGGGCTCGTTGCCGTCCCGCAGCGGAGCCGCGAGGCCGATGCCGGAGACGACCTGGATGATCGAACCCCAGAGCATCGCCGAGTTGATCTTCAGCTTCCCGGTGACGTACTGGGCGATGGCGCCGCCCAGCAGCAGCGCGAAACCGAACAGATGCACGTAGAGCAGCACGAGGCGAAGAGCTTCCATGCGGCCAATCCTCTCCTACTACGCCCGGTCGTCGAACGGCAGGCTTTTAGCAGTGATTGCACCCGATAACTGCCGTACGCCGGAATCAACTCCCCCCACCGCGGGACGAAAGCGCAGGCACCGCCCGGATCAGCCCTTGACCGCGCCCGAGGTGAGCCCGGACACGATGTAGCGCTGCAGGAACTGGAAGACCAGCACCGTCGGGATCGCCGTCAGCAGCGTGCCGGCGGCGAAGATGCCGAAGTTGCTGTTGCGCTCGGTCCCCTCCAGCAGGCCGTACATCCCCACCGCGAGGGTCTTGGAGCCGGTGTCGGTGAGGAAGACGTTGGCGATCAGGAACTCGTTGATCGTGGTGATGAAGGAGAGCAGGCCGGCGACGGCGAGGATCGGCGCCGCCAGCGGCAGGATGATCCGGAAGAAGACCTGCGCGTGCGAGGCGCCGTCCATGGTGGCCGACTCGTCCAGCTCCTTGGGGAGCGTGTCGAAGAAGCCCTTCATCAGCCAGGTGTTCACCCCGAGCGCGCCGCCGAGATAGACCAGCATCAGGCCGCCGGCGGAGTTGAAGCCGATCGGCGGCCAGTACTCGCTCACCGTCGTGAAGATCATGAAAATCGCCACGATCGCCAGGAACTGCGGGAACATCTGGATCAGCAGCAGCGACAGCAACCCCACCCGCCGGCCGCGGAAGCGCATCCGCGAGAAGGCGTACGCCGCCAGCGCCGAGAGGAAGACCGACGCCGCCGAGGCGGTGAGCGCGATCATCATCGAGTTGAGGAACCAGGACCCGAAGGCGGTCCGGTCGAACAGTTCGGTGAAGTTCGCGAACGACAGCCCGTTGGTCGGCGCCAGGTTCGTGGAGGAGAGGGTGCCGAGCGGGTTGAACGCCGCCGAGACGACGAAGACGATCGGGAAGAGGCTGAAGACAACGGCCAGCACCCCGACCACGTGCCGCCAGCCGACCTGCGTCAGCCAGCGCCGGCGTCTGCGCCCGCGCCCCGGGGCAGCCGACGTGCGCGCCGGCGCCCGGTCCGTGACAACGTCCGTCGTCATGAGAGCCCTCCCCCTACGTCGGCGGTCACCGCGACAGGCTGTGGATCGATGGTCATGACCAGACCTCCTCCTGTGCGCGGGTCCGCCGGAAGCTGATCGCCGAGATCGTCGCCACCAGCGCGAAGATGAAGATGGAGATCGCCGCCGCGTAGCCGAACTGCGCCCCCTGGCCGCCGAACGCCAGCCGGTAGGTGTAGGTGATCAGCAGGTCGGTCGCGCCGGCGGTCGGGTTGTCCGCCGGGAAGGGCGCGCCTTCGGTGGTCAGCCAGATCGCGTTGAAGTTGTTGAAGTTGAACGCGAACGACGAGATCAGCAGCGGCGAGAGGGAGATCAGCAGCAGCGGCAGCGTGATCTTGCGGAATCGCTGCCACGGATTCGCCCCGTCCACGGCGCTCGCCTCACCCAGCTCCTTCGGGATCGACTGCAGCGCGCCGGTGGCCACCAGGAACATGTACGGATACCCGAGCCAGAGCTGGATCATGATCACCGCCAGCCGGGCCGACCAGGGCTCGCCGAGCCAGTTGACGTCCAGCCCGAAGAGGTTGTTGATCAGGCCGAAGTCGGTGTTGAACATGTCCCGCCAGATCAGCAGCATCGCGAACGACGGCATCGCGTACGGCAGGATCAGCAGGATGCGGTAGAGGTTCGTGCCGCGCATCCGCGGATGGTGCAGCGCCAGCGCGCAGAACATGCCGAGCAGGAACGTGCCGCCGGTGGAGCCGATGGCGAAGGCGAAGTTCCAGATCAGCGTGGACAGGAACGGGCCGGAGACGTTCGGGTCGCTCAGCACCCGGGTGAAGTTGGCCAGCCCGACGCCGACCTTCCAGCCCTGTGCGAGCGTCTCGCCGTCGTCGGCGACGAAGGAACCGCTCGCCTCGTCGGCGGTCCAGACCTTGCCGGTCTCGGCGTCGCGGACACAGTCACACGCCTGGTCGTACGCCCGCACGGCCCGGCCCTCGTACGCCCGGGTCAGACCCGCGGCCCGGATGGCGCCCGCCTCGGTGGGCACGACGAAGTCGGTGACCTCCTGGCTGCGGGCTCCGGCCTGACCGAAGTTGAGGATGGTGTAGCCGTCGGCGGCAGTGATCTTGCCGCCGGTGGCGACTGTCACGTCGGCCGGGTCGAGCGGGCTGAGCCCGTCGCTGTCACCGGCGTACGCGGTCCCGGTCGTCGGGTCGGTGATCAGGAAGACCAGCGGGTCGCTGCCCGGATCCCCCTTGGTCGCGACCGAGAGGGTGTAGTCGGCCGAGTCGGCCACCCGGACCACCGAGGCGGTCTGGATGGCGGTGATCGCCTCGTCCTTGGTGCCGCGGTGACCGTCGGAGAAGTTGGTGAAGGCGGTCGCCGCGGTGATCAGCACCGGGAGCACCTGGAAGGCGATCAGGAACAACGTCCCCGGGACCAGGTACTTCATCGGGATGTGCCGGCGGGTCAGATAGAGGTATCCGAGACCGGCGGTGGTCGCCACCAGCAGCGCGAGCCCACCCCAGGCCTCGGCCTCGATCAGCGGGAAGGCTCCCCAGACCGCGATCGCGGCGGCCAGGCCGAGCAGGACCACCTTGACGACGAGTCCGGTGACGGTGACCGGCGCGTCGCTGCGCGCGGCACGGCTCGTTGGCTGCGGGCCCTCGGGCCCCCGGCCCGGGGTCTGCGGTGCAGACCCCGGGCCGGTCAGTGGCGCGTTCATTACTTGATCTGATCCGCGATGGTCTTCGCGGCTGCGTCCACGGCGCCCTTCACGTCGGCGCCGCCGACGATCGCGGCCTCGGCCTTGCCGAACGGGTCCCAGATGGCGGCCATCTCGGGGATCGCGGGCAGCGGGTCACCCTCGGCGCCGGCGGCCTGGAACTTGGCCAGGTCCGGGTCGGCGCCCTTGACCTGGTCGAGCGCGGCGGTCAGCGCCGGCGGCCGGGCCTCGGCGTTGTAGAGCGCCACCGCGACCTCGGTGGAGGTGGTGTAGTTGGTGACGAACTCCTGCGCCAGGGCCTTGTTGGCACCCTTGCTGGCGACGTAGAAGGCCTGCGCGCCGATGAACGGGCGGGCAGCCTCACCGTCGGCGAAGCCCGGGATGTTGGAGATGTCGTACGAGATCTCCGCCTTCTTGGCGTCCGCGGTGGCCCACGGTCCGGAGATCAGGAATGCGCACTTGCCGCCGGCGAAGGTGGAGATGGAGTTGGTGTCGCTGATCGAACGCTTCAGCGCACCCTCGCCCTTCTCACCCAGCTTGGCGATCTTGGAGAAGGCCTCGACCGACTCCGGCTTGCCCACACCCAGGTCGCTCGGGTCGTAGCCGCCGTCGGCGCCGGTGCCGAAGAGGTAGCCGCCACCGGAGGTGTAGAACGGGTAGATGTGGTACGCGTCACCCTTGTCGCCGACCTGCAGGCAGAGGATCTCGCTGACCTTGCCATCGGCCTTGAGCTTCTTGCCGGTGGCCACGAGGTCCTCGATGGTCTTCGGCGCCTCGGGTGCCAGCTCGGTGTTGCGGATCAGCGCCAGGTTCTCCATGGCGTACGGCACACCGTAGAGCTGGCCGTTGTACGAGGTGGCCGCGATCGCGGTCTCGTTGAAGCCGGCCTTCTGCTCGGCGGTGAGCTGAACGGGGTCGATCGCCCCGTTCTGCACCATGTTGCCGATCCAGTCGTGGGCGCCGACGACAACGTCCGGCCCCGCGCCCTGCTGGGAGGCGGTCACGAAGTTGGTCTGCAGGTCCTTGGAGACCGCCTGGACCTCGACGGTCACGCCGTTCTCGGCGCCGAACTTCTCCGCGAAGGGCTTGAGTGCCTCGGTCCGCTTGTCGTCGGCCCAGATCACCAGCTTGCCGCCGGCCGCGTCGGTGGACGTCTCCGCCGGTTCGTCGCTCGTGCCACAACCGGCAAGCGCCAGCGCCATGGCAAAAGCGGCGACGACACCCGTGGTACGGATGCGCATCGTTGCTCCTGTCGTCGTGGCTGACGACCGGGGGCGGCCGCCAGCCTTCTGGTCTTCAAAAGTTCACGCAACCGGCGCCCGCGGGTGCCGCGCCGCTGCGGTCCCAGGTGTTGCCGGGACGTTAGCAACAGGTTGCAGCGATTGGAAGACTTTGCAAAGTGTACGCAAGGATTTGCCGATGAGTTAAGGTGCGGCCATGCGCGCACGCCTGTCCGACATCGCCCGGCAGGCCGAGGTCAGCGAGGCGACCGTCTCCCGGGTGCTCAACGACCGGCCCGGAGTGGCGCCGGAGACCCGGCAGGCCGTTCTCACCGCTCTCGACGTGCTCGGCTACGAGCGCCCGGCCCAGCTGCGCAAGCGCAGCGCCGGCCTCGTCGGCCTGGTCGTACCCGAACTGGACAACCCCATCTTTCCCGCGTTCGCGCAGGTCATCGAGTCGACCCTTGCGCAGAGTGGTTTCACCCCCGTGCTCTGCACCCAAACTGCGGGGGGCGTCACAGAAGACGAGTACGTGGAGATGCTCCTCGATCGCCAGGTGTCGGGCATCGTCTTCGTCTCCGGCCTGCACGCCGACACCGCCGCCGACCACGACCGCTACCGGACCCTGCTCGCCCGCCGGCTGCCGATCGTGATGGTCAACGGCCACGTCCCGGGCCTCGCCGCCCCCTTCGTCTCCTGCGACGAGCGGGAGGCCGCCGAGCTCGCCGTGGCGCACCTGGTGGCGCTCGGCCACCGGCGCATCGGCCTGATCACCGGACCGGACAGGTTCAGCCCGGTGCAGCGCAAACTCGCCGGCTACCGGCAGGCGATGCGCCGGCTGCTCGCCACCACGGACGCCGACCTCGACGTGCTCGCCGAGCTGTCGCTCTTCGGTGTCGAGGGGGGCGAGGCCGCCGCCGCGCGACTGCTGGAGCGCGGAGTCACCGGCATCGTCTGCGGGTCGGACCTGATGGCGCTGGGCGCCATCCGCGCCGCCCGACAGCGGGGTCACCGGGTGCCGCAGGACGTCTCCGTGGTCGGCTTCGACGACTCACCGCTGATGGCCTTCACCGACCCGCCGCTGACCACCATGCGCCAGCCGGTCACGGCGATGGCGGTGGCCGCGGTCCGCGCCCTGGTCGACGAGATCAACGGCCACGGCGCACCCCACTCCGAGTACGTCTTCCGCCCTGAGCTGGTCGTCCGCGGCTCCACCGCGATCGCCGCGGACCCGCCCCCGCCACCGGCGGCGACCACCGGACCCGAGGCAACCGCCCGGCCGGCGACCGGCGCCGGCGAGGCGGCTCCCCCCGTCGCGGCACAGCCCGCGCCGCGATCCGAGCCGGACCCCGGGAACGAACTGCGGAGCGCCGTCGCGTCCCGTTGACCACCCGCCATCCGTCTTGCGCAAGGATTGCTTGACTCTTGCAAGCCCGGCGCGGCATTCTGCTGGCAAAGCGGCCCAATCCTCACCATCCGGGCCCGCGCCCCAGCGGCCGGCCGCCGCGCACGGGCAACCACCGCGCCAGCAGAACGGGGATCACCATGACCCAGAACACCCCCCGCACCACCGACGACGCGACCTGGTGGCGCTCCGCCGTCGTCTACCAGGTGTACGTCCGCAGCTTCGCCGACGCCAACGGCGACGGCATCGGTGACCTGCGCGGCATCACGCAGCGCCTGCCGTACCTGCGCGACCTCGGCATCGACGCGCTCTGGCTGACGCCCTTCTACACCTCACCGCAGATCGACGGCGGCTACGACGTGGCGGACTACCGCGACGTCGACCCGATCTTCGGCAACCTCGACGACTTCGACACCATGATCGGCCAGGCGCACTCCCTCGGGCTGCGGGTCATCGTCGACCTGGTGCCGAACCACACCTCCAGCGCCCACCCCTGGTTCACCGCCGCCCTCGCCGCCGGACCCGGCTCCGCCGAACGCGAGCGCTACCTCTTCCGGGACGGCCGGGGCGCCGACGGCGAACTGCCCCCCAACGACTGGGAGTCGATCTTCGGCGGTCCCGCCTGGACCCGGGTCGCCGACGGCCAGTGGTACCTGCACCTCTTCGACCCCGCCCAGCCGGACCTGAACTGGCGCCACCCCGAGGTCCGGGCCGAGTTCGAAGAGATCCTGCGCTTCTGGCTGGACCGCGGCGTCGACGGCTTCCGCATCGACGTGGCGCACGGAATGATCAAGGAGGAAGGGCTGCCGGACGTGGGATTCGGCATGCTCATCGACGGCCGCCGGCAGTCCTCGATGCTCGGCAGCGGCCAGCTGCCCTACTTCGATCAGGACGAGGTGCACGACATCTACCGCGCCTGGCGGCCCATCCTCGACAGCTACCCCGGCGGCCGGATGGCCGTGGCGGAGGCCTGGGCCGAAACGCCCCAGCGGCTGGCCCGCTACATCGGCCCGGACGAACTGCAGCAGGCGTTCAGCTTCGACTTCCTCGACGCCACCTGGGAAGCCGGCTCCTTCCGCAAGGTCATCGACACCGCGCTCGCCGAGGCGACGATCGTCGGCGCGCCGACCACCTGGGTCCTCTCCAACCACGACAAGCAGCGCCACGTCACCCGGTACGGCGACGGCGAGGTCGGACTGCGCCGGGCCCGCGCGGCAGCGTTGCTGATGCTCGCCCTGCCCGGCTGCACCTACCTCTACCAGGGCGAGGAGCTGGGCCTGCCGGAGGTGCTCGACCTCCCCGACGAGCTGCGCCAGGACCCGTCGTTCCTGCGTACCGGCGAGAGCCGCGACGGCTGCCGGGTACCGCTGCCCTGGGAGGGCACCGAGCCGCCGTACGGCTTCGGGCCGGCCGGCTGCGACAAGTCCTGGCTGCCCGCCCCCGCGAGCTGGGCGCAGCTCTCCGTCGCCGCCCAGACCGGCGTCGCCGGCTCCACCCTGGAGCTCTACCGCAGTGCGCTGCGGATCCGGCGTGCCCACCCCGGCCTGGCCGGCTCGGACGACCCGGTGCGCTGGCTCGACGCCGCGCCCGGTGTGCTGGCCTTCAGCCGTCGCGCCACGCCGGACGCGCCGGAGCTGGTCTGCGTGGTCAACATCTCGGCGGCCCCGGCTCCGGTCGGCGGGTACGGCCCGGTCCTGCTCGCCAGCGCCCCGCCGACCGAGGTCGACGGCGAGATCGCGCTGCCGGTCGACGCCGCCGCGTGGTTCGAACGCGAGTGAACGGGTAACCGACGGGTCCCTGGTCGTCCGGTGAGTTCTCGCACTGCCGGGCGGCCGGGCCCCGTCCCACCTCGAACGGCCCGGGGCGTCGCCCTCTCAGGCCCGGGAGGTCAGCAGGTCGGCGACGCGCTGGAAGCCGGCCCGGACCTCCGCTTCGGTCGGCGGATCCGGGGTCTCCACCTCCTCGGCCCCCTCCTCGTCCTCCTCGTCGACGGTGTCGGCGTAGTCGCCGTAGAGGTCGGCCCGTTCCACCTGCGCGGCCTCGTCGGCCGCCGCGGTACGCGCGGAGGTGATCTCGCTGCGGATCTCCTCCACCGACACCGCCGGCAGCAGGGGTTCCACCACCGCCATCAGATCATCGTCAGCGACGATCCACTCGGCCATCGAGAGCGCGTGCGGCCGCTCGTACGGCCCACAGACCACCGGCTCCCACTCCTCGGCCTCGTCCAACGGGCCGAACGTGATGATCCACGGCAGGGCGATCATCGGTGAGTCGTCCGGCAGGTCCAGCGTCACAAGTGCACCCATGGATCCCATCATCGCCGCAGGGAAGCGCCTCGGGGCCGCATCGGCCGAAAGCCGGTACGGCCCGGAGGGGTCAGCGCGCGGGACGGCGGTTGCGGCGCACCAGGAAGACGATCAGGCCCGCCACCAGAGACATCACCACGACGCCGAAGGCCAGGCCCACGACGAGGATCAGCGTCAGATCGGGCGTCCAGAGTTCGGTCCGCGGCCCCAGGTCCGGGGACGGCACCTTCCCGAGCGGGTGCTCCGGCACCTCCGGCACCTCCTCGGTGAGGGCCCGCAGGATGTTGACCTGGCCGAAGCCGTACTCCTCGTCGCGGCCGGGCGCACCGAGGTCGTCCGCGGTCGAGATCAGGCGGTTGACCACGTTCGCCGCGGAGAGCTCCGGGAACTGCGCCCGCAGCAGCGCCGCCGCGCCCGCGACGATCGGGCTCGCCGCGCTGGTGCCACCCATCATCAGGTCGTAGCCGGGCCGCAGTGGCTCACCGAGAGGCTCCATGTCGGCCGCGGTGAGGACGGCCAGCTCGACGCCGGGCGCGGAGAGTGCGATCTCCGGGCCGCGCAGACCACCGTCCCAGAAGCGCCCCTTGGCGTCGACCGCCGACACCGCCAGCACCCCCGGAATCCGGCCCGGGACCTCGACGCCGCGGTCCGGATCCGCCTCGGGATCCTCGGCGTCGACCTTGTTGCCCGCCGAGGCGACCACCACCACGTCGTGGGACTGGGCGTAATGCAACGCCTCCAGCAGCCGGTCGGTCTGACCCACCGACATCGACACGTTGATCACGTCCGCGCCCTGGTCCACGGCGTACCTGATGCCCTGGGGGACGTCAGTGCCGCCGAGCCCACCGGAGAAGACCTTGACGGGGAGGATCTTCGCTCCCGGGGCGATGCCGAGGACGCTGTCCGGTCCGCGGCCGTTGCCGGCGATCAGACCCGCAACCCCGGTGCCGTGGTTGCGGTTGTCGACCAGGCCCTTGTCCTGATCGCCGGTCATCCGCGACCCTTCCAGCACCTGCCCGGCCAGATCCGGGTGCGTGGCGTCGACACCACTGTCGACGACCGCGACAACCACGCCCTCGCCGGTGGTGACCCGGTGCACCTCGTCGATCCGCAACGTGTCGAGATGCCACTGGTGGCCGCGGACGGTGGGCGCGGCGTACGCCGGTCCGGTCTGAGCGACCAGCGTCGTCACCAGCGCGAGCACACCGGCAACCGCCATCCGCCGGGCGGGTCTGCGTCCCGTACCCATCGTCATGTGCCCCTTCCCCGTGGCATCGAAGCCACTGGACCCTATCGAGTGGACAGTGCCCCTACCAGCCCGCCGCCCCGGCCCCCGCCGGACCACGACGGCGGTTAACCTCGTGGCGTGCACGAGCGACCCCACCTCCACCGGCGAACCCCCGCGGGCGATCGACGACCGGCCACGCCGAGGCGGTTGCGCAGCGGACTCGCCGCGCTCCTGCTCGGCCTGACTCTGGTCCCGGCCGCCGCGGCACCCGCCGCCGCCGCGCCGGCCTGCGGCCCGGCCGGAGGCGCCGCACCCGCCCAGCGGACCTGGGCCCTGGACCGCCTCGCGCCCGAGTCGGTCTGGCCCCTCACCCGCGGCGGCGGAATCGTCGTGGCGGTCATCGACTCAGGGGTGGCCGCCGGCCATCCCCTGCTGCGGGGGCAGGTGCTTCCCGGCGTCGACCTGGGCCTGCCGAACCACAGAGGACAGTGCGACGAGGTCGGGCACGGCACCCTCATCGGCGGCATCATCGCCGGCCGGACAGGCACCGGCGTCCCCTACAGCGGCATCGCACCGGAAGCGCGGATCCTGCCGATCCGGATTCTGCGCGACACCGCACGCACCTTCGATCAGGACCTGCCGGCCCGGATCGCCACGGCGATCCGCTGGGCCGTGGACAAGGGCGCCCACGTCATCAACCTCTCGCTGGTCACCGTGGACACCCCCGCGCTCGCCGAAGCCGTCCGGTACGCCGTCAGCAAGCGCGTGGTCCTGGTGGCCGCCGCCGGCAACCAGTCCGAACAGCAGCCGGGGCAGCCGGCCTACCCGGCCCGCTACCCGGGGGTCATCGCCGTTGCCGGGATCGACCAGCAGAGCGGCCATGTCGGCAGCTCCGTCAGCGGTGACTACGTCGACGTGGCCGCGCCGGGTCTGGCGATCGACGGTCCGGCGCCGGGTGGCGACGGCTACCTGCACGAGTCCGAGGGCGGCACGAGCTACGCCACCGCGTACGTCGCCGGGGTGGCCGCGCTGGTGCGCAGCTACCACCCGCAGTTGACCGCCGAAGAGGTCGCCGACCGCATCATCCGCACCTCCGATGCCCCACCGGAGGGACGCAACGCCGACGTCGGGTACGGCGTTGTCAACCCGTACCGGGCGGTCTCCGAGCTGCTGGGGACCCGTACCGTCGAACCGTTGGGAGCCCTGCCGCCGGCGCCCCCGCGGGAGGATCCGCTGGCCTGGCAGCGTGACGTCGCGATCTGGACCGCGCTGCTCGGCCTGGCCCTGGCGCTGGCGCTGCTGCTGGTACGCCCGGCGGCACGACTCGGCCGTAGCCGGGGCTGGCGCCCCGGCCGGCGCGCCGACGCCTGAGCACCGCGACGGCACTCCAGTCGCTCGATCGGCTGTCACCGCTCTCGGCGGCCCGGCCGTCAGAGGGGCGGTGAAGGCCGGCGGCTGGGGTGCTGCCGTCACGGCGCGCCCCTTGCTGAACTTGTACGCCTCGGAATCCCCGACACACTGACTGCGGAGCGATAGCCGGTGGGCCTCTTTGCCCACCGGCCATGCAACACCCGCTCCGCCTCAGCCCGTCGGGAAGCGGCCGCGACTCACCCTGCGCTGCTCAGCGCAGCACGCCGGGTGGGGCTTCATCGTTCCCACCCCAGACGTCCTCGTCCTCCTCCAGCCAACTGGAGCGGTCGGCCACCTCATCGCCGCCGCCGTAGCCGGCAGATGACCCCACACCTCCGACCATCCCGCCGCGGCCTCCGACCACACCGGCGGCACCGGCCACGCCTCCGCGGGCGCCACCGGCGCCCGATCCCCGTGCCCCGGCTCCCCGCGTCCCGGCACCTCCGGCGCCGCCACCGACCATGCCACCCATGCCGCCGACACCCGGTCCAGCGCCCTTGGCGCCGCCACGCGCGCCGCCGGCACCCCGGCCGGCGCCCGCACCGGCGCCACCGCCCATCATCCCCATGGCGGGATCCAGCGGTCGGCCCAGTGAGCCACCACCAGGAGTCATGCCCGCCCCTGCTCCTCCGCCGAGGCCGGCGCCACCGCCGAGACCGGCACCACCGCCCAGGCCACCACCCAGGCCACCGCCGCCACCGCCGAGGACCGGGGCGGCTCCCGCCAACCCGGTGCCGTTGTCAATCTCCGGCGGCCTGCCGTACTCGGTTCCGGGCGGTGGGGTGTAGCCGGGGGGCGGTGGGGTGTAGCCGGGGGGCGGGGTGGGCGAAGGCCCTGGTTCGCCAAGTTTCCCGCCGCCGGGGTTCTCCAGCGGCGCGAACTCCTCCACGGCCATACTCGGGCCGACCTTGCCCCCGCCGGGCCCTGAAGGGATGCCCCCGGCGTTCGGCACGGTCCCGGGCGTGCCCATTCCGGGGCCGCCACCAATATCGGGTCGCCCGACATCGGGATGCCGTCGGACTTGGTCGGAGCTTTCGCCGGGCATTTTCACAGCGGTGTTGACGTAATCGTCGCCGGCCTTGTTGTACACCTTGGCCGCTTCCTCGGTCTTACTGAAGAGGAAATCGGAGATCTTGTCTGCGACGCCGACAATCGGATCCAGCACACCGAGGAAGTCCGGCTTGATCTTGGCCTCGAGGAAGCCGGCACCGATGTGGAGCCGACCTTCGCGTGCCTCGAGAATGTCGTTGACGCACGAGGCCGGAACCGGGAAGGCAGCCTGCGCCTTGCTCAGCTTGTCGGCCGCGTCGTTGAGCGAGTGGACGATGCCGTCGTCCTTTTCGGCATCGTTGATGATTCCTTGGATGTCCTTGGCAATCTTTTCGACATGCTCTCGGAACGCCTTGTACGCCGGTCCTTTCCAGACTGTGCCGAGGTCCTTGACGTCACGCTCCAGGCTCTCCTGGACGGACTGCAGGTTTCTCAGCAGATGATCCCAGCCCAGAGCGGCGCTGGCGACGTCGCCCGGATTCCCGTCAATGACGAGTTCCTGGCACATCTGTTCCCAGCTCTTGCCCATCTCGCTCCCTCCCGTGACTACGCGTCGCCGGCCGCGGCGCCGAAGATCTGCCGCATCTGAGCCGCGCTCATCTCGTTCGCCGCCTCTGCGGTCTGGTAGTTGTCCTTGACCTGGCGCAGGGCCTTGGCCGCCTGGTCGAGATTGTCGGACTGGATCTTCAGGTTGGTCCGCGTGGTGGCGTACAGGGTGCTGTGTTTGGCTGCCAGTTCATTGGCCATGTCGAAGCTGCCCAGCGGGCTCTTGCCATTATCGGAGACCATGATCTGCTCGATCTCCGCCATCCGGTAGTACAACTTCTCCAGATATTGGGATTGACCCTCGAGCCAGTCGATCGCCTTGTCGAGGCTGTCCGCATCCCACTCGGTGATCGCGTTTGTCGCCGACAGCCCCTCTGGCGCTTCGGCTTTGTTGGCGTTCTCGACCGACACCCCCCTGAACTGGGGAGTCAATGTGGGCACGTTCGGCACCCTGACCTGGAATCTGTCCGGCTGTTCGGTCCTGTCAGTCATTGCCTGCCTCCGAGGTCTCGATCAGATGTGACGCTGCTCCTACCGACCGCCGCTGCCCGTCGGCGGCCGGTGATCCCCGGGGGTTTCACGCTCGCCGGGCCCGCCCTCTGCGGGCGGTGAGAGCGGCATCTGGCCGGGGTACGGCGTGCTGGGCGGTGACTGCGGAGGACCCGGCTGCGGCTGCCACATCGGATGGCCCGGCGGCGGCCCGTATCCCCCGCCGGGGGGCCCGTACGGCACCGTAGGCGGTCCTCCGGGCCGTCCCGAGTTGCCGAAACCAGGCGGGATGGGGGCGGCAGCTTTCTTGCGCCGCGATTCGCGCCGCAGGAGAACGACCACTAGCACCAGAAGGGCGATCGGAATCAGCAGACAGAGCGCGACCTGAATCATCGCGCCGGTCCTGTTCGTGACCCCGACCGTCAGCCACGGCTCACTGTCGTCGGTCTTCTCCGGGCCGGCACCGTCCGGCCCGGGCCCGCCACCGTCGGCGGCGACCAGTGGATGCTGCTGCACCGACGGCACCGAGGCGGTCAGCGCGGCGACCGGGTCGACCGCGCCGAACCCGTACCGGTCGTCGCGGCCTTCCGGGCCCAGATCCGACGCCGTACGGATCAACCGGTTCACCACATTCGCCGCGTCGAGATCCGGGTACCGTGCCCGCACCAGTGCCACGATCCCCGAGACGATCGCTGCCGTGCTGCTCGTCCCGGTGGCCACCCCGTAACCAATGTCTATGACAACGGGCGGGACTGGGGCGATGATGTCCTCGATCGGCCCCGCCAGGACCGCTTCGGGGCCGAAGGTCGAACCGGAGTGGAACTTGCCGTCGCGGCCCGTCCCGGTGACCGCGATGACACCGGGAATGTTGGCGGGTTGACCGATGCCCACGTCGCCCTGCACGGTATTACCGGCCGGAGCCACCACCACGACGTCCCGGGCGACCGCGTACTCGACGGCCTCGACCAACTCGGGGGAACGGCCGGTGGCCCGCGAGGAGATGTTGACTACGTCAGCACCGTTGTCCACGGCCCATCGAACGCCCTCCGCCGCCACCGCTGATGACACATTCTCCGGACCGCCGGTAGCGACAGGAAGAATCCTTGCCTCCGGCGCGATCCCCAGCTGCACACCATCGCTGCCGCCGATGCCGGCGACCAGACCGGCCATCCCCGTGCCGTGGCCGGTTTCGGTGTCCGCGTCACGGCGCCCGTCCGAGCCGGCTCCCGAGCCGAAGCCCGCGCCGCGCAGTACCCGGCCGGCGAGCGCAGGATGGGACGCGTCAACCCCGGTGTCGACCACCGCGACGGTGACGCCCTGCCCCTTGGTGATTTTGTGGGCCTGGGGAATCCGCAGAGAATCCAGATACCACTGCAGCCCACGCACCGTGTCCGCGCTGGCCGGCGCAGGCGCGACCAGCACGCCACCGGTCACGAGCGCCAACGACACCAGTGCCGCACCTACGGAACGGGCCGCCCCGCGCAGGCCGGAATCCGCTCGCATGAATCCCCCAAAATTCTCCGTACCCGACGGGCAGACACTGCGGCTCCGGTCCCGTCGAACCGGACCGGAGCCGCAAGTGGCTGGTGTCAGCCCCACATCTTGGAGTTGCTCATCTCCGTGTTGACGTAGTTCTGCTTGGCGACGCCGACAGCGCCACCGATGTCGTTCAGGATCTTGTTGATGCTGCGCACGGCGGCGTCCCACTGTGCCTGGTGCATCTCGTACGCCTGCCGGTCCTCACCGTCCCAGTGCAGCTTGGACAGCATCGAACGAAGGGTGTCGAGCTTGTCGTCGATCGTCTTCGAGATGGCAATCATCTGCTGATTGCTGCTCTCGAGGACCGCGTAATCAACCTTGATCGTCACGGCGGTCTCCTCCTCTCCTGGTCAGCCGGTCACGGGTTCAGCGCAGACTGGAACTTGTCCAGCATCTGCTTCTGTTCCTCGTCGTTCACCTGGTGCGTCGTGCCCGACTTGTCGAGCAGCTCGGCGATGCTGTCCATCGCGACCAGCAGCTTGGCGGTGTCTTCGTTCCACCGGGTCATGAGCTGCTGGAAACCGGTCGACGCGCCGCCCTTCCAGGCGAGAGCCAGGTCGTCGACCACGTTCCAGAGCTTCTTGAGCTCACCATCGACATCTTGGCGCGTGGAACGCACGTCACTTGCAGCGGTGTGCAGTGTCGCGTGATCGACCTCGAACGGGGACGTCATGTCTTCACCCCTTCGTCACGTTGTGGCGGCACGATGCCGCGTCCTCCCCTCGGCAAGGCGCGGACACCCCACCGAAGGACAATCTTAAATGGAACGGTAGCCGACGCCGTCCATTCCGCGCAGACCCGCCCGCCCATACCCGCAGCGAAGACAGTCGATGGACTTTTCCGAGGTCCCGGCAGCGCCGCTCCACACGGGACGTCCCGGTGGTTCAACGCGGCTCGCACCACGCCGTCTGGATGAGCTGCTGACCGTCCTGCCGCCGGACCAGGGTGCCGCGGCCGGGCGGTTGCGGACTGGGCCTCAGGTTGCCGAAGATGGCGCCCTCCTCACGGTTGCCCGACATCAGCAGGCCCGGCGAGTCAAGCTCCCGCAGCCGTTGCAGCACCGGCTCGTAGAGCGCACGCGCAGCGCCACCGACCCGCCGGGCGATGATCACATGCAGGCCGATGTCGCGGGCCTGCGGCAGCAGCTCGCGCAGCTCGCTGAGCGGATTGGTGCCACCGGAGGCGACCAGGTCGTAGTCGTCGACCAGGATGTAGAGCTCAGGCCCCTTCCACCAGCTGCGCTCGCGCAGCTGTGTGGTGGTGACGTCCGGTCCCGGCAGCCGGTTCTCCATGGCCGTGCGGATCGAGGCCAGGCCCTGACTGAATGCCTGGTTGGAGGCGGCGTAGTCGAGCAGGTGGTCGCCCTCGACGGCGCCGAGCAACCCGCGCCGGTAGTCGGCGATGACCAGTCGCGCCTCGGCCGGGGTGTACCGCTCCACGACGCTGCTGGCGATCAGCCGCAGCAGGTTCGTCTTGCCGCACTCCGCGTCGCCGAAGATCGTCAGATGCGGCTCGGTCTGCAGGTCCAGGTAGACCGGGGCCAGGGCCGACTCGTTGACGCCGATCGGCAGTCCCGGCGCCGCCCGGTCGGTCACCCGGACCAGCTCCGCCATGGTGAGCTTGCGGGGCAGCAGCCGTACCGCAGGGGCGGGCGCACCGGGCCAGGCGGCAGCTGCCTGCTCCGCCAGGGCGACCGTCGCCTCGGCGAGGTCGTCGACGGCGCGAAGTCCGTCCACCCGGGAGACCGCGGCGAGGAAGTGCAGCTTGTCGCGGGTCAGACCACGGCCCGGCGACTTCTCCGGCACGTTCATCGCCGCCCGCCGGTCGATCTCCGACTCGGCCGGATCGCCGAGCCGCAGCTCCAGCCGGGTGCCGAGCAGGTCCCGCATGCCGATGCGGACCTCCGCCCAGCGGGCCGCGGTGAGGACCACGTGGATACCGAAACCGAGGCCCCGGCCCGCGAGGGTGGTGATGGTCTGCTCCAGCTCCTCGTAATCCTGGCGCAGGGTGTTCCAGCCGTCGACGATCAGAAAGACGTCCCCGAACGGGTCGTCGGCGAACTCGCCGGCCGCCCGGCGCCGCCGGTAGCCGGCCATCGAGTCGATGCCGTACTGGTTGAACCGCAGTTCACGCTCGTCGAGGAGGGTGACCACCTCGGCGACGGTGCGGCGCACCCCCTCGGTGTCACGGCGTCCGGAGACCCCGGAGACGTGCGGCAGCCGCTCCACCGCCCGCAGTGCGCCACCACCGAAGTCGAGGCAGAAGAACTGCACCTCGCGCGGCGTGTGGGTCAGCGCGAGCGAGGCGATCATCGAGCGCAGGATGGTGGTCTTGCCGGAGAGCGGCCCGCCGACGATCACCGCGTTGCCACCCGCGCCGGCCAGCTCCACCAGCAGCGGGTCACGGCGCTGTTCGTACGGGCGGTCCACCACGCCGACCGGCACCACCAGGCCGCCGTGGTTGGGCCAGCCCGCCGCAGTCAGACCGCGCACCGGGTCGACCGAGATCGTGCCGAGCAGCTCGTCCAGGCTCGGCGGGTCCGCCAGCGGCGGCAGCCAGACCTGGTGGGCCGGCGCGCCCCGGCCCTGCAGCCGTTCGATGATGACGTCGAGCATCGCCACAACCTTGCCGCTCTCGGTCGCCTCCTCGGCCTCCGGCTCCTCGGCCGCCTCCACCACCGGCGTGGGCACGTAGTCGACCCCGTAGGGCACGATCCGCCGCTGCAGCACCGACTGGCTGGTGCTGCCGCGGCCCGCCGCCCGGTACGCGCCGGAGACGTACGCGGCACGGAACCGCAGCATCGTCGAGGTGTCGGTCTTGAGGTAGCCGTGACCCGGGGCGTTGGGCAGCTCGTACGCGTCGGGCACGCCGAGCACGATGCGACTCTCCACCGCGGAGAAGGTGCGCAGACCGATCCGGTACGACAGGTGCGTGTCGAGCCCGCGCAGCTTCCCCTCCTCCAGGCGCTGGCTGGCCAGGAGCAGGTGCACGCCGAGCGAGCGGCCGAGCCGGCCGATCATGACGAAGAGGTCGATGAAGTCGGGCTTGGCGGCGAGCAGTTCACTGAACTCGTCACAGATGATCAGCAGGCTCGGCATCGGGCGCAGTGGCTCGCCGTTGGCCCGGGCCTTCTCGTAGTCATAGCGGGAGACGTAGTTGCCGGCTGCCCGCAGCAGCTCCTGCCGGCGCACCATCTCGCCGGCGAGCGCGTCGCGCATCCGGTCGACCAGCGGCAGCTCGTCGGCGAGGTTCGTGATGACGGCGCTGGTGTGCGGCAGCGCCTCCAGCGAGGCGAACGTGGCGCCGCCCTTGAAGTCGACAAGGACGAAGTTGAGCTCCTCGGAGGAGTGCGTGACCGCCAGCGCGGCCACCACCGTACGCAGCAGCTCGCTCTTGCCGGAGCCGGTCGCGCCGATGACCAGGCCGTGCGGGCCCATGCCCTCGTGCGCCGACTCCTTGAAGTCCAGATCGATGGTACGGCCGTCGGGTGCGACGCCGATCGGGATGCGCAGCCGGTCCCGGTGGCTGCGCTGGCGCCACGTCACCGAGGTGTCCACCGCGGCGGCGTCGCCGATGCCGAGCAGGTCCGGCAGCTCCATGCTGCGCGCCAGCGGCTCCTCGCTGGTCGTCTGCTGCGAGAGACGGTACGGCGCCAGCTGCCGGGCCAGCCCTTCCGCCTCGGCGAGCCCGAGCCGGTCCGGGCGGCCGAGCAGGGAGACCGACCGGCCGCGGACGACCTCGAGCTTGTCGCCGTTGACGTCGAGGCAGAGCAGCCACCGTCCGGCGTCGCGGGGCACCCCGCCGGCGAGGTCGAAGACGGTGGCGCCGAGCAGTCCGGCGCCCATCAGCTGGCAGGCGGCCGAGTACTCGCCGCCGTCGAGGACCACCACCAGGTGCGGCCCGGTGGTCAGTGGCTTCGCCTCGGGGCTGAACCGCGGCCGGCTCGACAGCTCCTCGGCGAGGAAGTCCTCCGCCTCGTCGAGGGTGGCGAAGACCAGGCGGCGCGCTCCGGCGGCGTCGGTCTGCCCGGAGTGCTGCGCGTGCGGCAGCCACTTGACCCATTCCCAGTCGCCGCGGCGCTCCGGCGCGGCGACGACCACCACGAGCAGGTCGTCCGGGGCGTGGAAGGTGACCAGCTGGCCCAGCACGGCCCGGAGCATGCCGAGCACCGACTCGCGGTCGCCGCGCAGCGCCACCCGGCTGAACGCCCGCAGCGAGACAGCCGTCGGCAACTGCGGCACAGTGGAGTGGGCCCGGACGAAACGCCGCAGGGCGATGGCGCTCATCGGTTCCAGATCCTCGACCGGCTTGGTCTCCGGCGGGACGATCTGCACGGCCAGCTGCTGCGAGCCGATGGCCAGCCGGGCGTCGCCGAAGTCCTCGTCGGTGACGCGCCGTTCCCAGAGCCGGCGGGAGGCCGCGATCGACCAGAGCGCGTCCGGCTCGGGGTGCTTCCAGGCGGTCGCGGCCCGCTGCTGGGCGGCGGCCCGCCGGGTCCGCTTGCGGCTCTGCGCCAGGTACCGCATGTAGTCGCGGCGCTCGGCGTTCAGCTCCGCCTTGCTGTTGTTGCCGCCCGATGCCAGCGAACCGAGCGCCATGCCGAGCATCGAGACGCCGAAGAGGCCACCCACGATGTACGTCATGGTGCCACCGCCACGGCCGGCGTAGAGGAACGCCATGGCGCCCGCACCGCAGAGCATCGGCAGAATCATCAGCAACTGGCCGAGGCCTTTCGGCAGCTGCTCGGGCAGCTCCGGCGGGGACTCGAGCAGCAGCTCGCCGCGGGGCAGGGCAGGACCCGGCTTGCGGGGCGGTCGGCGGAAGATCACCGTGCTCACGTCGACCCCTCCGGTCGTGATGCAGATCGGTCGATCCCTTTGTGGACAAGGACCGTCGGGTGGGCATCGTACGCGGTCAACATCGTGGGTACTCTCCCCTGGGCGTCGCGAATCCCTTCCACGACCGCCCCCCGCAGCCACGCGAACCGAACCATTCCAGGAGGCGCCATGGCGACGAGCACCGCCACGCGCGGGCTGAGCCGGGTCACGATCGTGGCCCCGCGTACCCGCATGGACCTGGCACTCCCCTCGGACGTACCCCTGGCCGACCTCCTGCCGACGCTGCTGCGGCACGCCGGCGAGGAAATGGCCGACGCCGGCACCAGCCACGGCGGCTGGTCCCTGAGCCGCCTCGGCGGCAAGCCGCTCGACGGTGGACGGACCGCGGCGCAGCACAGCATCCGAGACGGAGAGCTGCTCTACTTCACGCCGCGCAACTCCGACAGCCTCGAGATCGTCTTCGACGACGTGGTCGATGCCGTGGCCACCGCGACCAACCAGCGGGCGGGCGGCTGGCAGACCGGCACCACCCGCGGTTTCGCCCTGATCTTCGCGGCGACGGTGCTGCTCGGCGGCGCTGTCGCGCTGCTCTTCACCGGTGTCCCGCATCTGCCGTCGGCGATCGCCGCGCTGGTCATAGCGGTCGGCTCGATGGTGGCGGGCGCGGTGCTGTCGCGGGCCGCCGGTGACAGCCAGGCCGGTGCGCTGCTCGCCACGATCGGCATCGGCTACGCCACGGTCGGCGGCCTGCTGCTCCTCGCCGGGGACCGGGCCCTGGGTGAACTCGGCGCCCCGCACCTGCTTGTGGCGGCCACGGCGGCGGTGGTCTTCAGCGCCCTCGCGACGCTGGCGGTCGCGGACCGGACGCAGTTCTTCCTCAGTGCCCTGGTGCTGGGTGTGCTGCTCGGCCTGGCCGCCGTCGTCTGCCTGGTCTTCGACGCGCCGGCCGCGGTCGGCGCCGCCGTCATCGCGACGGTCGCCTTCGCCATGATCCCGAGCATGCCGATGCTCTCCTACCGGCTGGCCCGGCTGCCGACGCCGTCGATCCCCACCGGCCCCGAGGACCTCAAGGCCGACCTCGAGACCGTCGACGGTCCGCGGGTGCTGGCCCTCGGCGAGCAGGCCAACCAGTACTTCGTCGCGCTGCTCTGGACCGTCTCCCTGGTGGCGCTCGGCACCGAGATCACCCTGGCGCGCGACGGGCGGCTGCCCGCCGTGCTGCTCTGCGCCGTCCTGGCGCTGCTGCTGATGCTGCGGGCCCGGCCCTTGATCGCCCGCGCGCAGCGCGCACCGGTCCTGCTCGCCGGCACCGCGGGTCTGATCCTCGCCGGCGGCGCCGTCTTCACCTCCGGTTCCCTGCCGGTACGCCTCGCCGGCGTCGTCGGCGTGGCGCTTCTCGCGGCCGCGATCAGCCTCGTCTACGGCCTCTCCGTCGCCGGCAAGCGCATCTCGCCGATCTGGGGCCGGCTCCTCGACATCGTCGAGATCCTGCTGATCATCGCGGTGGTGCCCCTCGCCGCCTGGGTCGGTGGGCTCTACGGCTGGATCCTCAACGTCCGCCCATGACCAGTCCCATCCCGACCGGGGCCCCGGTCTCTTCCCGGAGGTAGCACATGCGGACCCGCCGTGACCAGGTGCAGGCGTACCGGTTCGTCACCCGCCGCATCGTGTCGGCGCTGCTCTCCGGCGAGCCCGAGACGAGCGAACTGCCGATGCGCCGGCTGGGGATGGCGGTCTTCGGCAGCGCCATGGTCGCCCTCATCGTCCTGGGCGGAGTCGGCGCGTACGGGCTTTTCACCAGCAACCGGGCCCCGCTCGCGGAGGGCACGCTGGTGATCGAGCGCGAGACCGGCGCGAAGTACGTCTACCGCGAGGACGGCAAGCTCTACCCGACGCTGAACTTCGCCTCGGCCCGGCTGCTCGCCGGTGGTGACGCGGTGACGCGCACCATGTCGCAGGCGTCGATCCGGCAGATCCCGCGCGGCCACACCGTCGGCATCCCCGATGCGCCGGACGCCCTGCCCGAGCCGAAGTCGCTGGTCGGGCTCCCCTGGTCGGTCTGCAACGTCCCCGACCCGGCCGACCCCGCGAGCCCCACCACCGCGGTGGTGATCCATCAGCAGCTCGCGGGCGGAAACGCGCTCGGCGCCGAGGCGGTGCTGCTGAGCTCTGGCGACAACCGCTACCTGCTCTGGAACAACCTGCGGATGCGCATCAGCGGCGGCGACGCCACCATCGCGGCGCTGGGCATGACCTCGGTGCGTCCACTGGTCCTCGGCGAGCAGGTCGTCAACGCCATCGCGGCCGGACCGGACCTGGCCCCGGTGCACATCGCCGGCGCCGGTCAGCCGAGCCCGCACCGGGTCGGGGCGGGCAGCAGCGTGATCGGCCAGGTCTTCCGCGCCGCCGGTCAGCATTTCGTGCTGACCGGGACCGGGCTCGTGTCGATCAGCGAGATCACCGCCCGGCTCCTGCTGGCCGGGGGCGGCGAGATCGGCGACATCACCGCGGAGCAGGCGGGAAGCCTGCTCAGTGAGGAGCGGCTGGATCCGGAGGGCTTTCCGCAGACCGTTCCGCAGATCCGCCCGGTCGCCGCGGCGCGCGCCGTTGTCTGCGCCACCTACCGCCACGCCGGTGCCGGCGGGGCACTGACCACCACCGTCGAGATCTTCGACCGCACCCCGGCGGAGCTCTCGCCGGAGACGTCGCTGCAGGTGCAGCAGACCGGTCGGGACGCGGTGCGCACGGTCGAGCGGGTCGTCGTGCCGGGCGGGCGCGGCGTGCTCGCCCGGGCCATGCCGGGCAACGGCGAGGGCGACGGAGGGGCCATGGGCGGCACCGTCTACCTCATCACCGACCAGGGGATCCGCTACCCGCTCGGCACCGCCTCGGGGGACGCCAAGGCCGCCCTGGGGTACGGCGAGACGACTCCGGTCGCGGTGCCCGGCTCGATGCTGGCCTTGATTCCGGTCGGCCCCACCCTGGACGCGACGGCGGCCATGCGCTTCGCCGACCCGGCGGCGGCGAGCCCGGCCCAGTCACCGGTCGCGGGTGGCTGAGCCGGCCACCGGGCGGCCATGCGACCGCGCAGCGGCACAATGATCGCCGGGCCACAATGGACAAGGAGTCGACCGTCTTGCATATCTGGACTAATCTGGAGCACTGCCGGTACGGCCGAACACGGGGGTGTCAGGGATGAACACTAGGACGACAGTCGACGTGCTGTCCCTGGAGGACTTTCAGGTGACGCTCGACGCCCGACTCGTCGAGGTCGAGAGCGCCTTGAAGAAGCTCAACTCCCAGATGCGGTCCCGTCCGCCGGCGCTGGGCAGCTTCCACGACGCGACCGTTCAGATCGAGAAGTACGAGCGGCTCTACGACCAGCAACTGGCCCGCATCAACCGGCTCAAGCGGGCCCTTCTGGCCGCCCGGACGGCGACCGGCACCATCCTGGAGAACTACCGCACGACCGAGGCGCGCAACGCCGCCAATTCCTCCGACATCGCCGACCTCCTCGGCGGTGTCGACACCGCACTGAAGAACGGGACCAGCCCCAATGTCTGACCGGTACGCGTCGCTCAGCCATGAGCAGCTCTGGCAGCAGTTGATGGCCGGCAAGCCGGAGCAGGTCAAGGCACTCGCCAGCGACTGGAGTTCGCTGAAGACGACGCTCGACGACCTCTCCGCCACCCTCGACAAGGACCTGGATCGGCTCCGGCCGTCCTGGACCGGGACCGCCGGAGCCGAGTTCCAGAAGCGGCTCGACGCCATCGTGAGGTTCTCCGCCGATCTCGCCGCGGATGCGGCCGACATCGGCCAGTCGCTGAATCTGCTGGCCGCGCCGCTGCGCGAGGCCCAGCAGAAGGCCGAGGACCCGGCGGAGACCGACGACCTGGGGCGGACCCTCACCGGCGCCGCGGTCGGCGGGGCGATCGCCGGCCCGGCCGGCGCCGCGCTCGGTGGCCTGATCGGCCACAAGCAGGACAAGCAGCAACAGGAGGACGCGCGGCTGCGGATGGTGAAGGTCGTTTCCGGCCTCGCCGGTGATTACATCGTGGGCGCCAACGACTGGGCGCGCACGACCACCACGCCGCCGGACCTGCCGGGCGACCTGCGTACGCCGGACAACAGCCCTAACAGCGCCCCCACCTCCGGCGGTGTCTCCGGCGGCCCTGGGACCGGGGGCGGCGGAGGCCCGCGTGACGTGAAGGCCGCCACCGCGCTCTCCTCGGCGCAGCCCGCCCCGTCGGCCACGGGATCGATCACCAGCCCGGGGACCCTGCTCACCGGCCCCGGCACTTCCGCCCCGGGGCCTGTCCCCGGCACCGGCCCCGGGTCGACCCCCGGTGGCGTGACCACCGCCCCCGGCACCGTGCTCTCCGGAATCGGTGGTGGCGGCTCCGGCGGCTCCGGCGGACGGGTGGGTAACGGCGGAAGCTCACTCGGCGCGGGACGGCCGACCGCCGCCGGCGGCGCCTCCAACGCCGGTGGGCTCTTCGGCCCGGGCGGCGTGCCGGCCGGTGGCGCCGGAGCGCTCTCCGCCGGCGGCCGGATCGCGACGGCGCCCGGTGGTGACCGTCCTCATCCGACGACCAGCCGGGGCGTCGGCCAGAACGGCTCGGGGGCGACGCGGATGGGCGGCGCCGCCGCCGGCGGCAGCGAGGCCGGCTCGGGCCGCGGCGGTCCGGGGCGTACGAGCGGCCTCCTCGGCCAGCCCGGCGGCCACGCGGTGCAGTCGGGGATGATGGGCGGCAACAGTCGGCGCGGCAGCGGCGAGGAGCCCGACGAGCAGCTCACCTGGCTGACCGAGGACGATCTCCCCTGGCAGCACGACGAGGCGGCGCCGCCGGTGCTCGGCGCCGATCCACGCTGACCCTCTCTTCACTACCGGCCCGTCCCGCTTCGCGGGGCGGGCCGCGGCGTTATCGGCCCGAGAGACCGCAGGTTGCACACCCCCTGGCTCGTCCGGGCGGCGTCCGGGATGGGTCAGTCCTCGCTCGTCTGCTGCGTCGCCGCCCGACCGGCCGGTGACCGGTCGGTCAGGTCGGCGATGCGGCCGTGACGGCTGGTCGCCGCCAGCGCCGCCCCGAAGAGCAGCAACTGGTTGAGCAGATAGAGATAGACCAGCAGGCCGACAGCGGTGCCGACCACGGTGTAGGCGGGGTTGCGCTCGGTGCTGACCACGTAGAAGCGTCCGACGGTGTTGAGCACGGTGATGCCGACCGCCACCGTGAGCAGGGCCGGACGCAGCCGTCGGCGGCTGAGCCGGACCCGGGGCACCAGGGTCAGCAACGCGGCGGCGAGCACCATGTTGACCAGCAGGCTCAGCACCCAGCTGATGATGCTCAATCCGACCGAACCGGTGCTGCTCAGCAGCCACTCCAGCAGTGACCGCAGGGCGTCGACCGCGGCGACGGAGACCGCCAGCAGCGCGAAGACCAGCAGCAGGACCCCGAGGTCCAGCAGCCGCCGGATCAGCGTGTTCCCCGGCTGCTGGGGCAGGTCGTAGAGGGCGCGCTGCGACGAGCGGATGGTGTCCACCCAGCGGATGCCGGTCAGCACCAGGATGATCAGGCCGACGATGCCGACCCGCCCGCTGCTCTCCTGGATCTGCTGGGTGTTCAGAAACGGCAGGTTCTGGTTGAGGAACCGTCCGGCGGCCGCGCTGGCCTGCGAGTTGCCGCCGAGAATGGCGCCGAAGACCCAGTAGCCGACCAGCGCCAGGGCGAAGACCGCGAAGAAGCCGTAGTAGGCGATCGCCGCCGCGAGCCGGCCGGCGAGCAGGTCGTTGTAGTGCACGATCGCGTCGGCGAGGTGACTGTAGGCCTTTGACCGCCGCCGGGCCGCCGCTAGCACACCGTTGACCGCGGCCTCGATGCGCCCGAATATGTTCACCCGCCCATCTTCACCGATGGACGGTCGCTGCGATCAGTTCCCGAGCCGGAAGTCCCGACGCGGCTGCCAGCGGGTCTGCCCGCTGTGGCAGAAGAGGGTGAACGAGTCGACGTCGATCACCGCCGAGAAGTCGGCGAGATCGTTGTACGCCCGGTCCAACGCTTCCGGCGGCACGTCCTGGGCGATGGTGACGTGCGGGTGGTACGGAAAGCGCGTCTCCCGGTTCAGTTCCGGGGCGGCCCGGATCGCCTCGGCGATCAGTTCGCACTCGCTGATCCCGGCCGCCACCACCACGAACACCACCTGGGTCACCGGCCGGAAGGTGCCGGTGCCACGCAGATGCAGCCGGTACGGCCGGTGCGCGGCGGCAACCGCTGCCAGGTGCGCCTCCACCGCCGGCAGCGTGCGCAGCGGGATCTCGGTGGGCCCGAGGAGGGTGACGTGGGCGGGGATGTCCGCAGCCTGGGGATCACCCGCCTCGGCCCGGCAGCGGGTCAGAACGCTTCCCCACGGCTCGGGGATGTCGACAGCGACGCCGATCTGCGTCATGGTCTCCTGCTGCGGCGCTTCCTCGCTGCGCTCCACGTCTGCGTCACCCTCCGGGACGTCGGCTGCCGACGGCTATTGCGTGCCGCCGAGCGGCAGGAACCCGATCCGGTCGTAGACCGTACGCAGGGTCTCCCCGGCGACGGCGCGGGCCTTCTCGGCCCCGACGGCGAGCACCTTGTCGAGCTGGGCCGGGTCGTCGAGGTAGCTGCGGGTCCGTTCCTGGATGGGGCGGACGAAGTCGGCGACCACCTCGGCCAGGGCCTTCTTGAGATCGCCGTACCCCTTGCCGTCGTACTCGGTGACCAGGGCCTCGATGGTACGGCCGCTCAGCGCCGAGTAGATGGTCAGCAGGTTGGCGATGCCCGGCTTCTGCTCCGGCTCAAAGATGATCTCCCGGCCGGTGTCGGTGACCGCCGAGCGGATCTTCTTGGCCGAGCGGGCCGGATCCTCCAGCAGCTCGATGATGCCCCCGGGCGACGAGGAGGACTTCGACATCTTCGAGGTCGGGTCCTGCAGGTCGACGATCTTCGCCGTGTCCTTGATGATGTGCGGCGCCGGGACGGTGAATGTCTGCCCGAAGGTCGAGTTGAAGCGCTGCGCCAGATCCCGGGTGAGTTCCAGGTGCTGCCGCTGGTCCTCGCCGACCGGCACCGCGTCGGCCTGGTAGAGCAGGATGTCGGCGGCCATCAGGATCGGGTACGTGAAGAGCCCGACACTGGAGCGGTCGGCGCCCTGCTTGACCGACTTGTCCTTGAACTGCGTCATCCGGCTCGCCTCGCCGAACCCGGTGATGCAGGAGAGCACCCAGGCGAGCTGGGCGTGCTCGGGCACGTGCGACTGGACGAAGAGCGTGCAGACCTGGGTGTCGAGCCCGAGCGCGAGCAGCTGCGCGGCGGCGACCCGGCTGCGCTCGCGCAGCACCTTCGGGTCGTGGCCGGCGGTGATGGCGTGCTGGTCGACCACGCAGTAGAACGCGTCGTAGGACTCCTGCAGCGCCACCCAGTTCCGTACCGCACCCAGATAGTTGCCGAGGTGGAACGAGTCGGCGGTGGGCTGGATACCGGAGAAGACGCGGGGGGAGCCGGTGGCGACGTCGGACATGACACCGATTCTGTCAGTCCGCCCCCTGTCCGGTCATGACCGACCCGGCCCAACGTGACGACCGCATCGCCAGAATCGGCGGTGGAGGCGTCACCGGGCTGCCCGCGGCGGCCCCGGAGACGGGCCACGCGGGCAAATTGGCTGCCATAGGGTGACCGCAGAGGCGCCGTGCCGGTGCCCGGCGGAGAGGACTGCGACGTGAAGCTACTGGTCACCGGAGGAGCCGGCTACATCGGCAGCGTCGTCACCCGGCTGCTGCTCGACGCCGGTCACGACGTCGTCGTCCTCGACGACCTCGTCACCGGTCACCGCGAGGCGGTGGCGCCGGAGGCGACCTTCGTCGAGGCGTCAGTGCACGAGGCCGCCCAGGTGCTCACCCCCGGCTCCGGTTTCGACGGGGTGCTGCACTTCGCGGCGCTGATCGCCGCCGGCGAGTCGATGGTGCGGCCGGAGGCGTACTGGCGCACGAACGTCGTCGGCTCCCTCGCCCTGATCGATGCCGTCCGCGCCGCCGGGGTGCCGCGGATGATCTTTTCCTCCACCGCCGCCGTCTACGGCAACCCCACCGAGCTGCCGGTGCCCGAGGACGCGGTCAAGGACCCGACCAACACGTACGGGGCGACGAAGCTCGCGGTCGACCTGGCGCTGACCTCCGAGGCGGTGGCGCACCAGCTGGCGGCGGTCTCACTGCGCTACTTCAACGTGGCCGGGGCGTACCTGGCGGACGGGGTGGTGCTCGGCGAACGCCACGACCCGGAGACGCACCTCATCCCGCTCGCGCTGGAGGTGGCCGCCGGCCGCCGGGAGAAGCTGCAGCTCTTCGGCGACGACTATCCGACCGTCGACGGCACCTGCGTGCGCGACTACATCCACATCGCCGACCTGGCCCGGGCGCATCTGCTGGCGCTGGACGCGGCGACCCCCGGGCGGCACCGGATCTTCAACCTGGGCAACGGGGCCGGATTCACCAACCGGCAGGTGATCGAGGCGGTCCGGGAGGTGACCGGGCATCCGGTGCCGGTGGAGATGGCGCCGCGTCGCGATGGCGACCCGGCCGAACTCGTCGCCTCCGCGCAGCGTGCCCGTGAGGAGCTGGGCTGGACCCCGGCCAGGCCGACGCTGCACGAGATGGTCCAGGACGCCTGGGACTTCTACCGGGCCGCGCGGATGTGACCAGGCGACGTCGTACGGCGGTGACACCGAATCCGCGCGGGTCCGATACGGACGCCGTACGGGTCAGGCGGTGGCGACGATCATGCCGGCGCCGACGGTGCGGTGGGTGCTCTCGTCGATGACGATGAAACCGCCGGTGGTGCGGTTGCGCCGGTACTCGTCGGCGAGCAGCGGCACTGTGGTGCGCAGCCGCACCCGCCCGATCTCGTTGAGCCGCAGCCCGTCGGCCGAGGCGTCCCGGTGCAGGGTGTTGATGTCGAGCCGGTAGTGCACGGCGCGGACCACGGTCCGGGCGGCCCGGGTGGTGTGTTTGACGGCGTACCGGCCGCCGGCCCGCAGCGGTGCCGTCTCGTCCATCCAGCAGATCATCGCCTCGATGTCCTGGGCGACAGCGGGGGCGTTGTTCGGCCGGCAGATCAGGTCGCCGCGGGAGACGTCGATCTCGTCCGTCAGGCGCACGGTCACCGACATCGGCGGGAACGCCTCGTCGACCGGGCCGTCTGCGGTGTCGATGCCGGCGATCCGGCTGGTTAGCCCGGAGGGGAGCACCAGTACCTCGTCGCCGGCCCGGAGCACGCCCGAGGCGACCTGACCGGCGTAGCCGCGGTAGTCGGTAACCCTGGTCGACTGGGGGCGGATGACGTACTGCACCGGGAAGCGGACGTCGACCAGGTTGCGGTCGCTGGCGATGTGCACGTGCTCCAGGTGGTGCAGCAGCGCCGGGCCTTCGTACCAGGGCATGTTCGGTGAGCGGGTGACGATGTTGTCGCCGGAGAGCGCGGAGATCGGCACCACCGTCAGGTCCGGCACGTCGAGCTTGGCAGCGAAGGCGGTGAACTCGTCGGCGATGCGCTCGAAGACGTCCTGGGACCAGTCGACCAGGTCCATCTTGTTGACGCAGAGGACCAGGTGCGGCACCCGCAGCAGGGAGCAGAGGAAGGCGTGCCGCCGGGACTGCTCGACCAGCCCTCTGCGGGCGTCGACCAGGATCAGGGCCAGATCGGCGGTGGAGGCGCCGGTGACCATGTTGCGGGTGTACTGGGTGTGGCCGGGGGTGTCGGCGATGACGAACTTGCGCCGCGGGGTGGTGAAGTACCGGTAGGCGACATCGATGGTGATGCCCTGCTCCCGTTCGGCCCGCAGTCCGTCGGTGAGCAGCGCCAGGTTGGTGTACTCGTCGCCGCGGGCCGCGCTGACCGCCTCCACGGCGGCGAGCTGGTCGGTGAAGAGCGACTTGGTGTCGTAGAGCAGCCGGCCGATCAGGGTCGACTTCCCGTCGTCGACGCTGCCGGCGGTCGCGAAGCGCAACAGGTCCATCATCAGAAGTAGCCCTCCCGCTTGCGGTCCTCCATGGCGGCCTCGCTGACGCGGTCGTCGCCGCGGGTCGCGCCGCGTTCGGTGATCCGGGTCGCGGCCACCTCGTCGACCACCTTCGCCACGGTGTCGGCGTCGGAGCGGACCGCCGCGGTGCAGGAGGCGTCGCCGACGGTGCGGTAGCGGACCCGCGCCTTGAACGGCTCTTCGCCGGGGCGTACCGGCAGGTGCTCGTTGACCGCGTAGAGCATGCCGTCGCGCTCGACCACCTCGCGCTCGTGGGCGAAGTAGATCGGCGGCAGCGACAGGGACTCGCGGTCGATGTAGTGCCAGACGTCCAGCTCGGTCCAGTTGGACAGCGGGAAGACCCGGATCGATTCGCCGGGGTGGTGCCGGCCGTTGTAGAGGCCCCACAGCTCCGGCCGCTGGTTCTTGGGATCCCACTGCCCGAAGTCGTCACGGAAGCTGAAGACCCGCTCCTTGGCGCGGGACTTCTCCTCGTCGCGCCGGGCCCCGCCGAAGACCGCGTTGAAGCGGTGCTTTTCGATCGCGTCGAGCAGCACCGGCGTCTGGATCCGGTTGCGGGTGCCGTCGCCGGGTTCGCGGACCAGCCCCTGCGCGAGCGCCGCCGGCACGCTGGCCACCACCAGCTGCAGCCCGAGCTCGGCGACGCGCCGGTCGCGGTACTCCAGCACTTCGGCGAAGTTGTGGCCGGTGTCCACGTGCATCACCGGGAACGGGATCTGCGCCGGGGCGAACGCCTTCTGTGCCAGGCGCAGCATGACGATCGAGTCCTTGCCGCCGGAGAAGAGCAGCACCGGCCGCTCAAGCTCGGCGACCACCTCGCGAAGGATGAAGATGCTCTCCGCCTCGAGCGCGTCGAGGTGCGGGACGCGGTACGCGGGCCGGGTCATGACGCGGACTCGGAGGTGAGGGCGCTCATGAAGATTCCACACCTTTCCGGTGGGTCAAGTCGGGAACGCGCCAACCCTACCCGCAGTGCCGCCCCACGGCAGCAAGCAAATCGCCCCGCAGTTCCCGGCGGCAGACCAGCAGATCCGGCAGCCGTGGATCCGCCGCGTTGTAGACCAGCTCCGAACCATCGATGCGGCAGGCGTGCAGACCCGCGGCGATCGCGACGGCAACCGGCGCCGCCGAGTCCCATTCGTACTGACCACCGGCGTGCAGGTAGGCGTCCACCTCGCCGGCGACGACAGCAGCGATCTTCACCCCGGCCGATCCCATCGGCACCAGCTCCGCGCCGATCTCGGCGGCGAGGTCGGTCAGGAAGACCGGCGGACGGCTGCGGCTGGCCGCCAGGCGCAGCCGCCGCGACGGTGCCGCCGGCACCACGTGCGGCGGCTCGGCGCCGAACACCAGCCCTCGCGCGGGGATCGCGACCGCGCCGGCCGCCAGCCGGCACGGCGACGTGCTCCCCCGCGCCCAGAGCGCCACGTGCACAGCCCAGTCGTCGCGGCCCTGCTCGGCGAACTCCCGGGTGCCGTCGAGCGGATCGATGATCCACACTCGGTCGGCGGTGAGACGGGGCACGGTGGCCCGGTTCACCTCGGCGGTCCAGGCCAGCCGGGCGCCCTCGTCCTCCTCGGAGAGCACCTCGTCGCCGGGGCGCCACCGGCCGAGTTCGGCACGGAGCAGATCGTGGGAGACCTTGTCGCCGGCCAGCTTCAGGGCGCCGGGATCAGCAAAGCCGAGCTCGGCGCGGACCGCCAGCAGCGCCTCGCCGGCCTGCGCGGCCAGCCGGTACGCCAGCTCGGCGTCGGTGCACGGTGCGGAATACATCGCCGGGATCCTCTCTCCTCGGGCAGACTAGCCCCGGCAGGAGGAGTTTCCCCTGTTCACCCGCCGTGGTACGCGTTCTGGGTCGGTTCGACGCCCCGGGTGATCACCGATTCCACCGCGTCGGCCGCCCGGTCCACCAGGAAGTCGAGCTCCTTGCGCTCAGTGGCGGAGAAATCGGAGAGCACGAAGTCGGCCGGGTCCTGACGGCCCGGCGGCCGGCCCACCCCGAACCGCACCCGCACATAGTCCTTGGTGCCGAGCGACTTCGACATCGACCGCAGGCCGTTGTGCCCGCCCTCGCCGCCACCGCACTTGACCCGCAGCTGGCCGTACGGAATGTCGAGCTCGTCGTGGACGGCGACGATCTGCTCCGGCGGCACCTTGTAGAACTGGCTCAGCGAGGCGACCGGGGCGCCCGAGAGGTTCATGTACGTCATCGGCTCGGCCAGGATCAGCTTCGGACCGCCCAGGCCCAGGCGCCCCTCGGCGACACGGGCGACGGCCCGGCGGTGCTTGGCGAACGAGGCGTTGATCCGGCCGGCCAGCAGTTCGGCGACCATGAAACCGACGTTGTGCCGGTTGCGGGCGTACTCCTTGCCGGGGTTGCCGAGCCCGACCACCAGCCACGGCCGAGTCTCGTCCACGACGGCTTCCTCCCTGCGATCACCACGGAACAAAGACAGCAGGCGCCCCCGGAACGGGGACGCCTGCGACATGTCTACGACCTCGGTCAGGCCTCGGCCGGAGCCTCGGTGGCCTCTTCGCCCTCGGTTGCCTCTTCGCCCTCGGTCAGCTCGGAGGTGGTGGCGGAGGCGGTGATGGCGACGATCACCAGCTCCGGCTCGACGGCCAGCACGACGCCCTCGGGCAGCTGCACGTCGGCGGCGGTGATCTGCGAGCCGGCCTCGAGGCCCTCGATCGAGACCTCGAACTGCTCCGGCAGCTTGGTGGCGTCGGCCTCGACGGAGAGGGTGGAGTTCTCGTTGACGACGACGGTGTCGCGGGCGGCCTCGCCCTGCAGCACGACCGGAACGTCGACGGTGACCTTCTCGCCGCGGCGGACCAGGATCAGGTCGACGTGCTCGAAGGTGTCGCGGATCGGGTCGCGCTGGATCGCCTTCGGCAGGGCCAGGACGCTGGCGTCGCCGGTGATCTCCACGGCGAAGAGCTGGTTGGCGCCACCGCGGCGGATGGCGGCCGCGAACTCACGGGCCGGCAGGGAGATGTGCTTCGGCGCCTCGCCGTGGCCGTACAGCACGGCGGGAACCAAACCGGCCCGGCGGGTACGACGGGCACCACCCTTGCCGAACTCGGTACGGGGCTCGGCGCTGATCTTTACCTCGGACACGGGAAAACTCCTGGTTACAATCGCTGCTGCGGAACGTCGTGGGCGGTGCTGGGGCGAGGGGCTCGGTGGGGCTCACGCAGGAGTGACCCGCCCGGAGCACCGCGTCGATTACGGCACCTCCGTGCGGCGCTTGCTCAGCTTCCCGCGGGGCACCCTCGCCGTGGCAACCGAACCAGTCTAGCCGAAGCCGCACCCGCCCTTTCAGCGGTCCCCCAGAAATCCCCGGTGGGGCGGTTCTCAAGCCCCACGGCGACGACCACCGGTGCTTTCCGGCCAGCCCGGCGGAAAACGTTCACGACCGCCGGCTGCGGGCCGACGGTCGCGAAGGTTCACCACGGAAGGGACGACTCAGCTGAGCCCGCCGAAGAGGGTGGTCACCGAGCCGTCGTCGAAGACCTCGCGGATAGCCCGGGCCAGCAGCGGCGCGATCGACAGCACGGTGATCTTGTCGAGCTGCTTTTCGGGCGGCAACGGCAGCGTGTTGGTCACCACGACCTCGCTGATCCGGCCGTTCTTGAGCCGCTCGGTCGCCGGGTCGGAGAGCAGCGCGTGGGTCGAGGCGACGATGACGTCGGCCGCGCCCGAGTCGTGCAGCATCTCCGCGGCGCTGCAGATCGTGCCGCCGGTGTCGATCATGTCGTCGACGAGCAGGCAGACCCGCCCCTCGACGTCACCGACGACCCGGTTGGCGACGACCTCGTTCGGCTTGAGCGGGTCACGGGTCTTGTGGATGAAGGCCAGCGGGCAGCCGCCGAGCCGGTCGGTCCAGCGCTCGGCGACCCGCACCCGGCCGGAGTCGGGGGCGACGACGGTCATCGGGCGGCCGGCGTACTTCTCCTCGATGTACTCGGCCAGGATGTCCATCGCGAAGAGGTGATCCACCGGGCCGTCGAAGAAGCCCTGGATCTGCGCGGTGTGCAGGTCGACGGTGAGGATCCGGTTCGCGCCGGCGGTCTTGAGCAGGTCGGCGACGAGCCGCGCCGAGATCGGCTCACGGCCGCGGTGCTTCTTGTCCTGGCGGGCGTACGGGTAGAAGGGGAGCACCACCGTGATCCGCTTGGCCGAGCCGCGCTTCAGCGCGTCGACCATGATCAGGGTTTCCATCATCCAGGTGTTCACGCCATGGGTGACCGACTGCACGACGAAGGCGTCGGAGCCGCGTACCGAGTCCTTGTAGCGGACGAAGATCTCGCCGTTGGCGAATTCGTAGGCGTCGGCCGGGGTCGGCGCGACACCCAGCACCTCGCCGATCTCCTTCGCGAGTTCCGGAAAGCCACGTCCGGAGAAGAGCATGAGGCTCTTGCGGTTTTCGGCGACGATGCTGCCCATGGGCTCGTCTGCTCCCGTGTGATCGTGGGGTGCGCCCGGCCGGTCGGCGGCCCGGGCTATTCGTTTGCAGTATCCCCCGACCGCGGGACGCTTCCGAGGGGCTGGCTCTCCTCGTGCACTGGCTCACCTTCGCTTGCGCCGGATGCCTCCGCACCCGTAGCGCGCCGTGCGGCGGCATCGGACTTCGTACCCGCTCTACGACGGGCCACCCATCCTTCGATGCTGCGTTGCGGGGCGCGGCTGACCCCGAGCGCTCCGGCGGGCACGTTCTGGCTGATGGAGCTCCCCGCGGCGACGTACGCGCCGGCCCCGACCTCGACCGGGGCGATCAGGGTGGTGTCGCAGCCGATGAAGGCGGCGTCGCCGACGACGGTGCGGTGCTTGTCCACCCCGTCGTAGTTGACGAAGATCGTCGCCGCGCCGATGTTCGCCTGAGCGCCGATGGTGGCGTCACCGACGTACGACAGGTGCGGCACCTTCGCCCCGGGGCCGATCTCGGAGTTCTTGACCTCCACGAAGGTGCCGGCCTTGGCGTCGGCACCGAGGCGGGCGTCGGGACGCAGATAGGCGTACGGGCCGACCGAGGCCCCCGGACCGATCTCGGCGCCGGTGGCGTGGCTGCGCAGCACGGTGGCGCCCGCGCCGACGACCGTGTCGGCCAGCGTGACGTCGGGGCCGACAACGGCGCCCGCCGCGACGGAGCTGGCACCGAGGATCTGGGTGTTCTGATCGATCACGGCGTCGCGCTCGACGGTCGCGGTGACGTCGATCCAGGTGGTCTGCGGGTCGAGCAGGGTGACGCCGGCACGCATCCAGGACTCGTTGATCCGGTCCCGCAGCAGCCGGCGCAGTCCGGCCAGCTCC
>Ga0233385_1000106_pt1 | contig 47194 bp, 47 predicted proteins | sample ElkDunMinimDraft_16_FD_191543 | JGI IMG/M metagenome (GOLD analysis project Ga0233385, IMG submission 191543) | Fecal eukaryotic communites from dung pellets of Tule Elk in California, USA - Elk Dung G36 | ecosystem: Host-associated > Mammals > Digestive system > Large intestine > Fecal | place...
TCCTGGGACGCGACGGCGGCGACCTGGCCGCAGCGCGGGCCGGTGGTGCTCTTCGACGAGGCGAGCCGGATCATCGTGCGGGCAGTTTCGCGCTGGACCGGGCTGCCCCTCGACGAGGCGGAGGTCGCCTCCTTCGCCGCCGACATGGTGGCCCTGGTCGACGGGTTCGCCACCGCCGGCCCACGCCACTGGCGGGCCCGGCGGGCCCGGCACCGCCGCGAGCAGTGGATCGCCGACCTCGTCGTCCGGATCCGAAACGGCGAGGCGGCCGCCCCGGTCGGCTCGGTGCTGGAGCGGATCGTCGTGCACCGTGACGTCGACGGCGAGCTGCTCGACCCGCGGCTGGCCGCCGTGGAGCTGATCAACGTGATCCGGCCGACGGTCGCGGTGAGCTGGTTCGTCGCGTACGCGGCGCACGCCCTGCACCGCTGGCCGGGCAACCGCAAGCCGCTCGCCGAGGGCGACCGGGCCTACACCGAGGCGTTCGCCCACGAAGTACGGCGGTTCTATCCGTTCGCCCCGTTCATCGGCGGCAAGGCGGTCCGCGACCTGGTCTGGGACGGTGTGGACATTCCCGAGGGGTCGATGGTGCTGCTGGACCTCTACGGCCAGAACCACGACCCTGAGGTCTGGACCGATCCGTACACCTTCGACCCGCAGCGCTTCATCGGGCGCGTGATCGGAGAGTACGAGCTGGTCCCGCAGGGCGGGGGTGATCCCCGCAGCGGGCACCGCTGTCCCGGCGAGCAGATCACCGTCGCGCTGCTGGAGGCGTTCAGTGTGCATCTGGCCCGGCTGGAGCACACCCTGCCGGAGCAGGACCTGAGCATTTCGCTGCAGCGGATCCCGGCGCGGGTCCGCAGCGGCGTCGTCATCGCCGTACCCGAAGGCTGAACCGCCGACAAGGAGCTGTCACCCGTCGAAAAGGAGCTGTCCATGGCACAGCAGAAGCCGCTCGCCGTCGTCACCGGGGCGTCCAGCGGCATCGGATACGAACTGGCCCGGGAGTTCGCCCGCAACGGGTTCGACCTCGTGGTGGCCGCCGAAGACGCCGGCATAGCGCGGGCGGCGCAGGACTTCGAGGGCCTCGGCGCGCAGGTCGAACCGGTGCAGGTTGACCTGGCCGACTACGCCGGCGTGGAGCAGCTCTGGGGCCGGACCACCGCGCTGGGGCGCAGCGTCGACGCGGTCGCCGTAAACGCCGGCGTCGGGGTCAGCGGTGACTTCCCGAGCATCGAACTCGACGACGACCTCAAGCTGATCGATCTGAACGTGCGCTCGGCGGTGCACCTGGCCAAGCGGGCCTCCCGGCAGATGGTCGACCAGGGCCGAGGGCGGATCCTGTTCACGTCGTCGATCGCGGCCACGCAGCCGGGGCCGTTCGAAGCGACGTACGCGGCCTCCAAGGCGTTCCTGCTGTCGTTCTCGGAGGCGCTGCGCAACGAACTGAAGGAGACCGGCGTGACGGTGACCGCGCTGATGCCCGGTCCGACCGACACGCGCTTCTTCGACCGGGCCGGGATGGGGGACACCAAGCTGGGTGTCGGACCCAAGGACGACCCGGCAGAGGTCGCGCGGGACGGCTTCGAGGCGCTCATGAAGGGCAAGGACCACGTGGTGGCGGGCTCGATGCGCAACAAGGTCCTCGCCGGCTCGGGCAAGGCGGCACCGGAGCGCATCAAGGCCGAGCTGCACCGGCGGATGTCCGAGCCCGGCTCCGCCTGACCTGAGCCGCGCAGGTCGTCGCGTGAGTACACACTCACGCCATCGCTCTAGTGCGCACTCACGCCATCGCTGTAGTACGCACTACGGCGATGGCGTGAGCGTTCTTACGATTGTTGTTTCCGGCGCGGTACGAAACCGGTCGGGTGTTTCCAGCGCGGTACGAAACCGGCCGGGTCAGGACTTCCGGTCCTGGGATTCCCGCCAGTCACGCATGCCGTCGCGCATCCGGTCGAAGAGCGCCATCGGCGGCCCGGCGATCAGGTTCGCCGCCATCGACTCGCCGGCGTTCGGGTGCGGGCGGGTCGGGGCCATCCGCTCGGCGAAGAGCACCGCCTCGGCCATCCGCTGCAGCTCCGGGGCGGAGAGGCTGTGCCGCAGGCCGGGGAACTCGTCGGCCTCCTCATGACCGGCGTGCTCGATCACGGCGCTGGCGAAGTCGGCGAGGCGGGCGTCGAAGTCGGGGTGCTCGACCCCCATGTCGTAGAGGGCGGCCAGCTCCCGCTTCGCCTCACCCTCCTCGTGGAGGCGGGCGTCCACCACTTCCTTGCCGTGGTTGAGCTGCCGCCGGGCCGCCGGGTGCACCACGAGCTCCTCCGCCGTCTCGTGGGCCGCGAGCAGCCGTACGAGGTCCTGGAAGAGCTCCTGCTTCTGGGCGCCCTGGGCGGTGCGCAGCTGCTGGAACAGGCTCTTGATCCGGTTGTGCTGGTCGATCAGCAGGACAACCACGTCCTCCTGGGTCGTCGTCACGAGACCACCTCCTCTGTTGCCCTGATGCTAGGGGAGCCGATGCCCTAAAACGGGGCAAAGCTCGCAAGTGCCTGGCATCAAGGCGTCTGTCGCCCCCGGGAGGAGCTGGTAGTTTGCGATGGTTCATCAACCGGGCGGGCGAGAGGGGTGCGGGTGCCGAGGACCCTGCGGATCACCACCCGCAACGCGGCCTTCCAGCAGTGGCAGGCGCTGCTGACCAACCGCACCAAGCGCCAGCGCGCCGGGGAGTTCCTGGTGCAGGGCGTACGGCCGATCAGCCTCGCGGTCGAACACGGCTGGACGATCCGGACCCTGCTGCACCTCGACGGGGCGCCGCGGTCGCGCTGGGCCGCCCAGCTGCGCGAGCAGGTGGCGGCCGACCGGGTGGCGCTGGCCCCGGAGCTGATGAGTGAGCTGGCCGGCAAGGACGAGGAGCCGGCGGAGCTGCTGGCCGTGGTGGAGCTGCCACCGGACCGGCTGGAGCGCATCCCGGTCGGCCCGGATCTGCTGGTGGTGGTCTTCGACCGGCCGGCCGTCCCGGGAAACATCGGCACGCTGGTGCGCTCCGCCGACGCCTTCGGGGCAGCCGGGCTGATCGTGGTCGGGCACGCCGCCGACCCGTACGACCCGAAGGCGGTACGGGCCAGCACGGGTTCGCTCTTCGCCCTGCCGGTGGTACGGGTCCCCAGCCACCGTGAGGTGCTCGACTGGGCGGCCGGCCTGCGGGCCCGGCAGGTGCCGGTGCAGCTGGTCGGCACCGACGAGGCGGGTGAGGTGGACGTCGCCGCGCACGACCTGAGTGGACCGACACTGGTGCTGATCGGCAACGAGACCCGTGGGCTCAGCGCCGCCTGGCGGCAGGCCGCCGACCGGATGCTGCGCATCCCGATGACCGGCGCCGCCAGCTCGCTCAACGCCGCCGGCGCCGGCACCGTCGTGCTCTACGAGGCGGCCCGCCAGCGGTCCCGGCCCCAGCCGGCGCCGAGCCCGGCCCAGCGCGCCGGTGACCCGGAGCTCCCCGCGCAGCTGCACTGAGCGGTCAGCCGCCGTCCCCGCGCAGCGGTCAGCCGCCGTAGCCGAAGCGGGCCAGCGGCTCGACCAGTTCCCGCTCCTCGTAGGCCAGATGCGACAGCAGCGTGTCGGTAAGCAGGTTGACGGCCTGCTCCAGCTTCTTGCCGCCGTCGGGTTCGCTGACGAAGCTGATCAGCGCCCGGTCCACGTCCTCGATGACGTCGTGGATGACCCGGTGCTCGGCCTCCAGCCGGTCGATCACCGGCGTCAGCCGGCCGTCGGCCCGCCGCAGGTGCGGGAACATGCCGCTGTCCTCGAGCGTGTGGTGGACGGTGACCGTACGGCAGTAGGTGGCGCAGTAGGCGCCGAGCGTCCAGCTGTTCTGCCGCATGGTCATGGTGTTGAGGTGGCCGCGTGCCGCGCCGGGGCCCATCGTGCCGTCGAGGACCTGGTCGACGATTGAGCGGACCTCGCGCAGTTCCGCGCGGAGGTGGTCGTGGACGTCGACCAGATGCCGCCCGGAGGCCTGCTCGTGCGGGGTGTAGCTGCGGTCCGGGTCGGGGGCGGGGCCGCTCGGCCGGCTGCTCTCGTCCCACGGCTGCACGTCACTGAGCCGGTTGCCGTCGTCCGGGGTGGGCTGCACGGCGAGCGGCCCGGCGCTCGGCGCACTCCGGCGTGCCGGCACCCCGCCGCCGGTCACCGAGGGGCGGCCGGTTTCCGGCTCGTCGGCGCCGTCGGTTTCAGTCCCCCCGGCGGGGCCGTCGGCGGCCGGCGTGCCGGTTCCGCGAGGGCCGCCGGTGCCGGTCCCGCCGCCCGGCGCGGTCCCGCTCCGGCCGGCGGCGACGAGTTCACGGACGGCCGGGGCGACCTCGCCGGCGAAGCGTTCGATGTCGCGGGGGTCGTCGGAGGCCAGGATGTAGATGCTCACGCCCTGGTCGAGGGTGAGCTCGGCGAGCTGCTCCGCCCAGAGGCGCGGCGGCCCGTTCAGGAAGCCGTCGCCGGCGCCGTCGAAGGAGCCCATCAGGTTGTAGAGCCGCCGTACGTCACCGGGCTGCCGGCCTGCCGCCGCCGCGGCCTCGTCGATGATCGCGTTCGAGGCGGGCAGCTGCTCCGGGGGGACGTAGGCGCTGCTCGGCAGCCAGCCGTCGGCGAGGCGGCCGGTCAGCCGCAGCATCCGTGGTTTGATCGCGCCGAGCCAGATCGGGACCTCGTGGGCGGGCGCCGGTCCGGCGTGGGCGCCGCTGATCCGGTAGTGGGCGCCCTCGACGCGTACCGACCGGCCCTGGGCGCCCCAGATGCCGCGGATGACGCCGATCGCCTCCTCGAGCGCGGCGACGGCCTCGCCGGGGGCGAGCTTCCGGCCGCCGTACGCGCCGATGGCGTCCCAGAAGCCTCCCGCGCCGAGGCCGAGTGCGGCACGGCCGCCGCTGAGGATGTCGAGGCTGGCGACGCTCTTGGCGAGCACCGCCGGCGGGCGCAGCGGCAGGTTCGCCACGTTCGGTGAGAGCCGCACCCGGGAGGTCTTTCCGGCTAGCACCGACAGCAGGGTCCAGGCGTCGAGGAAGCGGGCCTGGTAGGGGTGGTCCTGGATGGTGACCAGGTCCAGCCCGGCCGCCTCGGTCAGCTGCGCCAGCGCCACCACCCGGTCGGCGTGCGCGGCGTCGGGAGTCAGGAAGGTGCCGAAGGTCAGTTCGTGTCCGTAGTCGCCCATGTCCCCGCTCCTCCATTTATGTGTACCGTCAACAGTCTGCCACACAGACGAATGGTTGAGTAGATGATCGGCAGGACCACGCGTGGCGTACGCTGGGATCATGTCCGAGGTCACCGCCGCGTCCGCCGCAGCCCCGCTCGCCGACGACCTCGGCTGGGGGCTCGGGGTGCTCTTCCGGGCGTACCTGAAAACCCTCGACACGCTCCTGGGCGACCTCCCCGGAGGTGTCCGCGGCTGGCAGGTGCTCTCCGCCGCCGCCACGACCGAGGCGAGCGGGCAGGGGGCGCTCGCCGCCCGGCTCGGCATCGACCGGACCGTGATGACCTACCTCGTCGACGACCTCGAACGCGCCGGACTGGTCCAGCGCCACCCCGACCCGGCCGACCGGCGGCACAAGCGGGTCGTCGCCACCGAACTCGGCCGCCGGACCGTCGTCGCGCACCGCAAGCGGCTCGCCGAAGCCGAAGAGCACCTGCTCACACCGCTGCCCGCCGCCGACCGCGGACGCTTCCGGCAGCTGCTCGCCGCCCTGGCGCAGCACGCCGACCGGCACGACCCCGTCCGGGACACCTGCCAGATCGTCACCGAGGTCGCCGCCGGCCACGAGGCGCCACCGGCGCCCCGCCGCAGGCGGTGACTGTGCGGAACGGCTGAGCCGCCGCGTCGGGTTCCCTACGCTTGCCCCATGGAGAGCGACACGCTCCGCCGGGCGTACGACCTGCTGTTCGCCGAGATCGACGCGGGTGGGTTCGCCGCTGTGCCGCCCGGCGACGGTCACCTCAGCGCCGAGGAGATCGTCGCCCACCTCGTGATCAACGATGAGCTGATGATCGAGGCGAGTGAGGCGGTGCTGGTCGGCTCCAACTGGGCCGACTACGACCTGGACGCCGTGCACCGGCCGCAACTGGCCGAGATGGTGCGGCGCTGCGCAGGGTTCCCCGGCCTGACGACGGCCTTTCACGCCACCAGTGACCGGCTCTGCTCCCTGGCCACCTGTCTCGGTGCGGCGGCCGGCACGCCGGTGCACACCCACCTGGAGGAAGGGCTGGAGCTGAGCGTCGACGAGGCGCTGCCCTGGGGTCGGGTGCTGGACCTGCACGGCCGCGTCCACCTGCCGATGCACCTGGCGCAACTGCGCGCCCTGCGTCCCTGATCGACCCGACGGATGAATAATCAGATTCGTCTACGTCGACAGGTGCAAAGTGCGGGGCGGATGGGTAGGAGCGGCGAGTGTTCGCCGTTGACGCCGCGTCTGTGCCCACCGTGATCCGGTTCCTCTGCCGCCTGATCGGCCGGGAACTGGACGACTCCGCCCTGGAAGTTCCCCCGGCCCTGTGCCCGAAACCCCGTCCGGCGCCGTCCGCCGAGAACCGCGACGGCGGCTGTGTGCCGCCCCGGCGGCGTCGACGCCGCCGGGCCCGCACAGCCACCCGCTCGCCCCGCAACCGCAGCACCCCGCTGCGCCGGTGACCACCACCCGTCGTACGCCGCACCGCCGTGGCCGGGCCGCCTCGGTGGTCGGCGCCGAGGCCGGCGGGCTCGCGCCGCCGCAGGTCAGGGGCGGCACAGTCGGCTGACCCGGCCCGGGGTGGGCGGCAGGCGACCGCTAGGTTCGGCGGGTGCTAAACGGCGGCAGGACACCTCGGCGGGTACGCGGCGGCGACAGGACAGCGGGACACCCGGCCGCGGTGCTGGCCGCCGTGCTGCTCGCCACCATCGCGTTGCCGATCACGCTGACCGGGGCGTCGGTCGCGCTGCCGCGCATCGGCGCCGACCTCGACGCCGACCTGGCGGCCGTGCAGTGGGTGGTGAACGGGTACAACGCCACCTTCGCCAGCTTCATGCTGGCCGCGGGTTCCCTCGCCGACGTGCTGGGCCGTCGTCGGGTCTTTGCCACCGGCATGGCGATCTTCACCGTCGGCGGGTTGGCGAGCGCCTTCGCCGGCGACATCGTGCTGCTGGACGCGTTGCGGGCCCTGGCCGGCATCGGCGCCGCGGCCGGTGCGACCGGTGCGTCGGCGCTGCTCGCCCAGACCTTCCACGGGCGGGCGCGGGCCCGGGCGTTCGGGCTCTTCGGGGTCGCGCTCGGGGTGGGGCTCGCGTTCGGCCCCTCGATCGCCGGCGCGCTGATCGAACTCTTCGGCTGGCGCGCGGTCTTCGTCGCCCCGGCGGTGGTCGGCGCGGTGGTGCTGCTGCTGGTGCCGCTGCTGCCGTCCGGGCGCGGTGAGCAGACCGGCCGGCTCGACTGGGCGGGCGCCGCGACCTTCACCGGCGCGCTGCTGCTGGTGATCTTCGCCTTTGTCCAGGGACCGGACTTCGGCTGGGGGCATCCGCTGATCCTGGCCGCCTTCGTCGCCGCGGTCGCCCTGCTCGGGCTCTTCGTGCGGGTGGAACGCCGGCACCCGGCGCCGATGTTCGACCTGGCGCTGCTGGCGAGCCCCCGCTTCCGCGGCGTCTGCCTGGCGGCCGCCATCATCGTGATGGTGCTGGTGCCGCTGCTGGTCTACCTGCCGTCGTACTTCACCACCGTGCTCGGCATGAGCGCCGGTGGCGCCGGCGCGACCCTGATCCTGCTGACCGCCCCCACCCTGGTGCTGCCGCTGGTCACGGGCGTGATCACCCGGCGGGGCGTCTCGCCGTACGCCGTGGTTGTCGTCTCGGTGGCCGTGGTGGCCGCCGGCGTGGCCTGGCTGACCACCATCGGCCCGGACAGCACCGCTGCCACGCTCGCCGCTCCGCTGCTGACCGTGGGCACCGGGGTCGGCATCTCCATCGGACTGCTCGACGCGCTCGCCGTCGGCAGCGTCGATCCCGCCCGGGCCGGCATCGCCTCCGGCATGGTCAACACCGCGCGGGTGGCGGGGGAGACGGTGGCGATCGCCGTGGTCGGCTCGGTGCTGGCCACCACCACGGCGGGCCGGCTCGCCGATCCCGGTTTCACCGGCGGGCTGCACGCGGTCCTCTGGACGATGGCCGGGGCCGCGGCGCTCTGCGCGATCAGCGCCGCCTCGCTCACCCGGTCCCGCCCGGTGCCGGTTTCGGCAAGCGTGGGCTGAGCGCGGAGCGGGTATCAAGGCGGCATGTTCTTCATCTTCGGATTGCGGACCTCGGTGGACCGGCTCGGCGTGACCCACGAGCCGTGCCCCAACTGCCGGCAGTCCGCCGCGCAGGTCGTCACCCGGCACCGGACCCGGTTCACGCTCTTCTTCGTTCCGTTGATACCGATCCGCACCCGCCACCAGCAGCAGTGCACCTGGTGCGGCGCGGCCTACGATCGCGCCGCACCGCAACCCGGCTCCCTGGTCGCCGGCTGACCCCTCGGCGGCCTGACCGAAACGGTGCGCCGGCTAGCCCTGCCGGCCGGCGCCGTCGAGGAAGAGCCGGACCAGACGCTCGGGGAGCGTGCTGTCGGCCGGTGCCAGGTCGGTGGCGCGGGCCAGGTGCAGGAAGGCGTTCGCCAGGAACGCGGCGTCGGGGCCGGCCAGTTCACCGGCGTCGACGGCGCCCCGGAAGAACTCCTCCATCGGGCGCAGCAGCTTGGCGACGTAGGTGGCGGAGACGTCGGTGCGCACGGCCTCGCCGACCACCGCCAGGGCGTCGAAGAGGCGCTGGTCGAAGGCGACCACAGCGCCGCTCGGGTCGGCGCTGACCGAGACCACCGCCATCAGTACCTCGGGCAGACCGCCTTCGGTGGCGAGCGCGGCGGTCAGCGCCCGGTGCCGGTCCTCGATGAAGTCGTGCGCGACCTCGGCGTAGAGCTCGTCCTTGCCGCCGGGGAAGTGGTGGTAGAGCGAGGGCTTCTTGATGCCCGACTCGGCGGCGACCGCGTGCAGGGAGACGCCGGCGTAGCCGTGCCGGGCGAGGTGTGCGGCGAAGACCTGCTTCAGCCGGCTCCGGGTGTCGGGCGTGTTGGTCATCGCAGGGCACTCCTTTTCCTCAGGCTCAGCATGCACGCGACCACCCCGCCGGCGGACAGCAGGGCGAAGAAGAGGGTCGCGAGCATCGGTGAGTGCGTGGTCGCGGCGCCCTCCACCGCGCGCATCGCCTCCAGCAGGTACGTCACCGGGTTGAACCGGGCCACCGCCCGCAGCCAGCCGGAGAGCTGGTCGGCCGGGGCGAGCACTCCGGTGAAGAAGGAGAGCCCGAAGAAGAGCGTGGTGACGCCGTTGACCGCGGCCGAGGTCGCGAAGCGCAGCGCGATGGCGACGCTGAAGAGCGCGACGCCGAGCCCGATCGCCAGGGCGAGCCCGACCAGGGCGGCGACGCTGCCGACTCCGCCCGGCCGGTAGCCGAGCGCCACCGCGCCGAGGACCGTCAGCACGGACTGGCCGATGATCACCAGCGCGGTGGCGGCCAGCGGCCCGATGAGGAACGGCGCACTGCTGCCGTGGGCGACGCCGAGCCGGTCGAGGTAGCCGCCGGCCGCATCGCGTACGACGAGTTCGCCGGCGGTGGCGGCGCCGGTGACCGCGCCGGTGAGCAGGATCAGCGGGAGCAGGAACGTGATGAACGAGGTCTGCCCGAGATAGCTGCCGCCGACTCCGGCGAGCTGCCCGGAGTAGATCAGCATGAAGAAGAGCGACATGCCGAGCGGGCTGATCAGCAGCGCGGGGATGCGCCCGACGGTGCGTACGGAGCGGATGGTCGCCGCCGCGAGGACGGGCAGCGGCCGGCGGGCGCGGTCCGGGGCGGGCGCGGCGACGGAGGTGGCGGTGGTCGTGGTCATCGGGTGCGCTCCGGGGTGGTGGCGAGGGTGGCGAACACGTCGTCGAGGGTCGGTTCTTCCAGGCGCAGCCCGGTGACGGCGCTGCGGTCGACCTGCTGCTTGAGCTGCGCCGGGGTGCCGTCGGCGACCACTTCGCCGTCACGGAGCACGATCAGGCCGGTGGCCAGGACGTCCGCCTCGTGCAGGTCCTGGGTGGAGATCAGCAGCGTGACGCCGTCGGTTTCGTTGAGGCGGCGCAGTTCGGTCCAGAGGTCGAGGCGGGTCAGCGGGTCAAGTCCGGTGGTCGGCTCGTCGAGGATGATCACCGACGGATGGCCGAGTAGCGCCATGGCGAGGTCGACCCGGCGGCGGGTGCCGCCGGAGAGCTTCGCCAGCCGGGTGCCGCTGTTGCCGTCGAGCCGCAGCAGTTCGAGCAGTTCGGTGGCGCGCCGGTGGGCGGCGCGGCGGGTGAGACCGAGCGCCACGGCGTGGAAGACCAGGGTCTCCAGCGGGGTCATCAGCGGGTCGAGCCCTTCGCGTTGCGGCGTCAGACCGAGCATCCGCCGGACTGCGGTGGTGTCGGTGACCACGTCGTGTCCGTGGACGCGGACGTGGCCGCCGCCGGGGCGGCGCAGCGTGGCGATGATCTCAAGGGTGGTGGACTTGCCGGCGCCGTTGGGGCCGAGCAGCACCGTCCGGGAGCCGCCGGCGACCTCGAAGGTCACCTCCCGCAGCACGCTGCGGTCGCCGTAGGTCTTGGCGAGGTGGTCCACCTCGACGGCGAGTTCGGGTAGCTGGTTCATGCGGCAACCCTACCGACCGGTCGGTAGGGAAGGCTTGCCCGGGTGGTCGACGCCACAGCGGGCGACCTGCCGCACCTCAAACCGTGTCGTGCGGCGCCACGGGCAGGGACGGCATATCGTGGCCGATCATGACCACCACCGAGGAACGGCTCGCCCGCATCCGCGGCCCGGTGCCCGCGCAGCGGCACAACGCCCGCACGATCGCGGCGCTGACCGGCAACCCCGGCTGCACCCGCCGCGCGGTGCTCGACGGCGCCGGGATCGACAAGACCGCGATCGCGGAACGAATCGGCTTCCCCGCCCGCTTCGGCCAGTCCCGCTTCGCCATCACCCGCGGCAACGCCTTCGAGGCCCGGGTCAAGGCCGACGACGGCGCCGAACTGCTGCGGCTGCTCGCCGAACGGCTCGGCGTGCCGGCGCCGCAGGCCACCTACACCGACCTCGGGGCCGGCGACGGCGACCGGGTCGCCCGCTCGGCCGACGTGCTGCAGAACGCCGCCGCCGGTGACGACGCGGCGCTCTTCGATCACCCGCTGCTCACCCTCGACGTCGCCGGACAGCGGGTGCGCCTGGAGCCGGACCTGGTCGCCGCCCGCCTCGGCGGCCGGTTCCACGTGGTCGAGATCAAGTCCTTTCCGGTGATCGACGGCGGGGCGGACGCCGCGAAGGTCTCCGCCGCCGCGGTCCAGTCGGCCGTCTACGTGCTGGCGATGCGGCAACTGCTCGCCGCCGCCGGCCACGACCCGGAGACCGTCTCGCACGAGGTGGTCCTGATCTGCCCCCGCGACTTCTCCAACCAGCCGGTGGCGAGCCTCGTCGACGTCCGCCGGCAGATGCTGGCGCTGCGCCGCCAGCTCGACCGGATGGCCCGCCTCGACGACCTGCTCACCGGGCTGCCGGCGCAGCTGTGCCTCGACCCGTCCGACCCGCCGGAGACGCTGCGCGCCGCCCTGGCCCAGACCGAGGCCCGGTACGCCCCGGACTGCCTGGCCACCTGCGAGCTGGCATTCCACTGCCGCAACGAGGCGCACGGGCAGACATCCGCGCTCGGGCGCACCGTCCGGGAGGCCCTCGGCGGCATCGACTCCGCCGGCACGGTGCTCGCCCTCGCCGCCGGCGAGGCGACGCCGGAACCGGAGCAGACCGAGGTCGCCCGGCTGCTGCGCACCGCCGCCGAACTGCGCGCCGAGGCGCTGAGCTCATGAGCATGCTGCGGGCGCTCGCCCGTGTGCAGGCCCTGGCGGCCGGCCGTGCCCAGCCGATCGCCACCGTGCGCCACCTGCACCTGGCCGACCCTCCGCTGGTGCTGGTGCCGCTGACCCTCGCCGGCGAGGCGAACGCGCCGCTGGCGCTGCTCGCCGGCACCGACCCGGCCACCCCGCGGCTGCTGGTGGTGCCGCAGCCACGCAACCGCGACCTGCGTACCGCCTTCCACCTCGAACTCGCCGAGATCCTGCTGCCCTATCTGGAGGCCCACCGCTCGGTCAGCGAGGCCGTCGCGACCGACCGGGGCCGCGACGTGCGGCACCGCTACGCCGACGCCCCGCAGATCCTGCTCCCCAACAGTGCCGGCATCACCTTTCTGCGGCTGCTCGGCCGGGCCACCCGCTTCGCCGAGACCGAGGGCGAGTACGCCGTGCCGGCCGTGGTGCCGCTGCTCGGGCGCTGGCTGACCTTCCTCGCCGAGCGGGCCGAGCACCCGGGTTCGGCGCTGACCGTGGCGCTGACCGAGGCGCTCGGCCTGCACTGGGCGACCGGTCAGAGCAATGTGGAGGATCAGCACCTGCCCGCCCTGCTCGCCTGGATCGACCCGCCGGCCGGCACGCCCGGCGACGTCGCGGCCCGCGCCGCCGAGTTCGCCCCACCGGCCGGCCCGGCCACCGACCCGGAGTTCGACAACGAGGTGCTCGCCCCGCTGATCACCGCCTACGAGGAAGCCGGCGAGGACCCGCAGACCCGCCAGGAGGCGTACGACCGGCTCGCCGTCGCGCTGCGTGGCCAGCTGGCGGGGACCTGGGAGCTGATGTGGCGTGGCGTGGCGCTGCTGCGGGCGCTGCCCGAAGGCGCCCGGGCGCCGGGGCGCTGGGACGGCGACAAGGACGCCTTCACCGCGTACGCCGAGCACGTCGACGAGGGCGGGGCACCGCAGCCGCGCCGGGACGGGGCGGTCGCCGCGGCGGGCCGGCTGCACCGGCTGGAGCGGGCCCTGCAGTCGTACGCCGTGCAGCGCGCCTACGACGATCCGCTGGTGCTTGCCGAGTACCGGCTCGCCGGTGAGGCGTTCGCCGGTGAGGTGACGATGGCGGACCCGGCCCGGATCGACGACACCGGCAAGCGGCCGGTGCTGCGCCCCCGCATCATGGTCGTCACCGCCGACGCGGTGACACTGCAGCCGGGGGCGAAGGTGCAGAGCCCCGTCCGCCCGGCCCAGTCCGCGAAGGTCGTCTTTGTGACCCGGCTCGACGACGGGCGGACCCAGCTGGTGCTGGAGCTGGTCAGCGGCATGGGACGGGGGCTGACGGCGGCGCCGGGGAGCGTCCCGCAGGTGGGGGAGCGGCTCACCTACACCACCCTGTCGGACGCCTACCTGCCGTCGCCGGCCCTGCCCGAGCCGGACCGGACACCGTGGACCCACGGCGGCCCGCCACCGGACCGGGAACCGGCCGGTTAGCGCCGGCTACACCTCGAAGAAGTCCCGCAGCGCCTTCTCCAACCGGGCCATGCTCGTCCCGGTGACCATTCCGACGCGGACCGCTCCGGGCAGGCGCGGAATGCGGCGCATCCGGTTGACGACCACCACCCCGGAGAGCGGGTCGGCCTCGTGCAGCGCCACGGCGAAGGGCGGCAGGTCCGGGCCGCGCTGACGCACGATCGGCGCACAGAACGGGACCGCGCCGCTGCGTTCGTTGTGGGCGTCGCTGGAGAGCACGACCACCCGGTGCCGTAGGTCCCCGGGGCCGCCGACCGTCCAGATCTCGCCCCGCTTCACGCCGGGTCGGCCAGGTCCGACCGGTGCCTTGCCGCCATGCGCCCGATGTTACCGCCATCGCCGCCGTCCGCCCGCCGGTGGCGGCAGCCGCCGCGCACGGCATTCCTGATCAACGGCGTCTGTGCTAGCTTGCCGTCCGCCGACGAAGGCCGCGGCGGGTGCCCAGCAAGCGGCGCGGGCCGCCGAGCGTCCTTGGTGCCGGGACGTGCGATGAGGGGAGCGAGCCGACGTGTCGCTGCCGGGTGCCGCCCCCGGAGGGTCGCTCCTGCGCGCGGCCGCACCCGCCCCGGGGCGCGGGCTGCGCTCCTGGACGGCGCTGGCCCTCTGCGCCGCCGTGATCGTCGGGGAGCTGCTCTGGTTCCTGCTGGACCTGCCCCGCCGGGCGCTGGTCAGCGACGCCGCCGCGACCGTTGTCGCCGGGATCGCCGCCGCCTACTGCCTGCGGGTCGCCCGCCGGCACCCGAGCGCCCTGCGGACGTTCTGGCGGCTGCTGGCGGTGACCATGGCACTCGCCGCCGCCGGCCGTGCCATCTGGACCGTCGCCCGGCTCACCGGTGACGGGCTGCCCCATACGCCGCTGATCGCCACCATCTTCATCGCCGGCATCTGCGCCGGCACCGGCGCCCTGCTGAGCTTCCTCTCCGCACCCGACTCGGCGATCGGCCGGACCCGGATCCTGCTCGACGGGGTGATCGTCGCGCTGGCGCTGGTGCCGATCTCCTGGCTGATCGCGCTCCGCGACGTCACCGGGTCGTCGCTGGCCGATCCGCTGCGCTCGCTGGCGCTGGTCTATCCGATGCTGGACCTGGTGCAGCTCACCGTCCTGGTGGCGATCAGCAGCGGATCGCGGGTGCGCTGGCCGGCGCTGAGCCTGATCGGGGCGAGTCTCGCCGTCCGGGCCCTGGCCGACACCGTCTACGTCTCGCTCAACGTCCGGGACGACTACGTCGCCGGCCACCTCATCGACGTCTGCTGGCCGCTCAGCTACCTGCTGATCGCCGTCGCCACCCGCTACCCGGCGCCGGTGCGGCTCGACGACGCCGACGACAACGTCGAGCGGCTGCTGGCGGCGAGGTGGCGCACGGCCGTGCCGTACCTGCTGGTGGGCGGCTCGATCGTGGCGACCCTGGTGGCGCGGCAGGTCGCCGGGAGCAGTCCGGCGATCGTCTTCTGGTCGAGCCTGGGGCTGCTGGCCGCGCTGGCGATCCGGCAGGGGCTCGTCGCCCGGGAGAACCGCCAGCTAGCCGCCCGGATGCGGGGCCTGGCCCACCAGGATCCGCTCACCGGGCTGCCGAACCGGCTCGCGTTCAACCGGGAGTTGCAGCGCCACGTACGGCATCGTCGGCCGGTGACCGTGCTCCTCCTCGACCTGGACGGGTTCAAGCAGGTCAACGACCGCTTCGGGCACGCCACCGGCGATCAGTTGCTGACCGCGGTCGCGGAACGCATGCGGCACGCCCTCGACGGCGAAGGGGTGCTGGCCCGCGTCGGCGGGGACGAGTTCGCGGTGCTCGTCGACGGCGTACGGGAACACGACCCGGAGCTGATCGCCCGGCGGCTGCTCGCCGCGCTCGGACCGGCCGGACCTGACGACGACATCGCCGGCCACTGCACGGCCAGCATCGGCATCGCCGCGTACGGCCCGCAGCACTCCGGCCAGGCGGACCTGCTGCGCGACGCCGACATCGCGATGTACGCGGCGAAGGAGGCGGGCAAGTCGGCGTACCGGGTCTGCACGCCGGCGTTGCGCCGGCAGGCGGTGTCCCGGGCCGAGCTGATCGCCGACCTGCGCCGGGCGCTGGCCGAGGGGGGCCAGCTGGAGCTGGCGTACCAGCCGATCGTGGCTGTCGGCACCGGCGCGATGAGTGGCGCGGAAGCCCTGGTGCGCTGGCGGCATCCCAGACACGGGCTGCTCGGGCCGGACCGTTTCCTGCCGCTGGCCGAGGAGATCGGGCTGATCGTCGCTGTTGACCGTTGGGTGCTGCGGGAGGCGTGCCGGGCGGCGGCCGGCTGGCAGGAGCTGGCCCCCGGGCTGACGGTGGCGGTCAACATCTCCCCGGCGAACCTGCGCCGTCCCGGCCTCGCCGCCGACGTCGCCGAGGTCGTCCGGGACACCGGGCTCGCGCCGGCGGCGCTGACGCTGGAGCTGACCGAGACGGCGCTGATCGACGGCACCGAGACGGTGCTGGAACGGCTGCGGCAGCTGCGCGCCACCGGTGTGCGCATCGCCATCGACGACTTCGGCACCGGCTACTCGTCGCTGAGCTATCTGCACCGGATCCCGGCGACCGAGTTGAAGATCGACCAGTCGTTCGTGGCCCGGCTCGGCGGCGCGGATCCGCAGGCGTACGCGACCGTGGCCATGGTCAGCAAACTCGCCGCCGCCTTCGACCTGGTGGTGGTCGCCGAGGGGGTGGAGACCGAGGAGCAGCACCGGGCGGTGGCCGAGATCGGCTGCCCGCACGGTCAGGGCTACCGGTACGGCCGCCCCGCCACTCTCGCGCAGTTGCGCAGCTCGCTGCGGACCGCTCAGGCGTCGGCTTGACTCTGACGTAACGGCAGGGGCGAGCCTGGTCCGCGGAAGGGAGAGAACCCATGGACCACCCGGTGGGGGAGGTGGCGCGGCTGGCGGGAGTCACCGTGCGAACCCTGCATCACTACGACGAGATCGGGCTGCTCTCGCCGCGCGGACGCACGCACGCCGGTTACCGCCGGTACGACGACGCGGACCTGACGCGGTTGCAGCAGATTCTCTTCTACCGGGAGCTGGGGTTCTCACTGGAGGAGATCGCGGCGATCCTCGACGATCCGGCCGCCGACGCCACGGCGCACCTGCGCCGGCAGCACGAGCTGCTGACGGCGCGGATCAGCCGGTTGCAGGAGATGGCCGCCGCGGTCGAACTCGCATTGGAGGCGGAGAAGATGGGCATGTCACTCACTCCCGAGGAGCGGTTCGAGGTCTTCGGCGACCAGGACCCGCAGCAGTACGCCGAGGAGACGAAGCAGCGCTGGGGCGGCACCGACGCGTACCGGGAGTCGGCGCGGCGCGCCGGGCAGCACAGCAAGGAGGACTGGCTGCGGATCAAGGCCGAGAACGAGGACTGGAACCGCCGGTTCACCGAGGTGATGGCCGCGGGTGCGCCGGCCGACGGCCCGGCGGCGATGGCGCTCGCCGAGGAGCACCGGCAGCACATCTGCCGCTGGTTCTACGACTGCCCGTACGAGATGCACACCGCGCTGGCCGAGATGTACCTCGCCGACGCGCGCTTCACCGAGACGTACGAGAAGATCCGGCCGGGGATGGCGGCGTACCTGGCGGAGGCGATCCACGCGAACGCCATCACCAGCTCCTGACGGCTGATGCGCGCGGCCGTGTGGGCTGCCCGCCCGCACGGCGCGCGTCGCCTCCCGGGTCGCCGGGCGGGGGTGCGGGGAACCACGCGGGAAGCGCCCGCGTCCCGGTGTCGGCGGCGCCCGGTAGGGTCGCCGCAGTTGCGGGGGAGGTGGGCGCGTGTCAGTGGGGCTTGAGCTGCCGCCGGGGGTGCGGGCCGAGCGGGTGATCACCGCTGTCCTGGCCGACCTGCACTCCGGCGCGCACCGGGGCGTGGTCGTCGACTCGCCGCCGGGGGCCGGCAAGTCGACGCTGGTGGTGCGCGCCGCGATCGAACTGGCTGCCGCCGGCGAGCCGCTGATCATCATCGCCCAGACCAACGAGCAGGTCGACGACCTGATCGACCGGCTCGCCCGCGACGCGCCCGAGCTGCGGATCGGGCGCCTCTCCGCGGGCACCTACACCCCCTCGGAGCGGGTGGCGCGGTATTCGACGGTCCGGGTCGCCGCCAAGGTCGCCGAGCTCGACGGGCCGGCGATCATCATCGGTACGGCCGCGAAGTGGGCGACGGTCACCGAGGGATCCTGGCCGTGGGCGATCGTCGACGAGGCGTACCAGATGCGTTCCGACGCCCTGCTGCGCGTGGCCGGCCGCTTCGACCGGGCGCTCTTCGTCGGCGATCCCGGCCAGCTCGACCCTTTCTCCACCGTGGAGACCGAGCGGTGGACGGGCCTGACCTGGGATCCGATGCAGTCGGCGGTGGCGACGCTGCTGCGGCACAACCCGCAGCTTCCGGTGCACCGGCTGCCGGTCTCGTGGCGGCTGCCCGCCTCGGCCGCCCCGGTGGTCGCCGAGGCGTTCTACCCGTTCACCGGGTTCCAGGCGGGCACGACGGCGGCGCAGCGGGCGCTGTCCTTCGACGCCCCGGGGGAGGGCAGCCCCGCCGATGAGGCGGTGGAGCTGGCCGCGGCGACCGGCTGGGCGCTCTACGAACTGCCGGCCCGGCACACCGTGCGCACCGACACCGAGGCGGCGAAGGCCTGTGCGGACCTCGCCCTGCGGGCGCTGCGCCGCGGCGCGGTGGCGACCTCGGAGCGGGAGCCGCAGGGTGCGCCGGTCACCGCCGACCGGATCGCCATCGGCGCGGCCCACCGCGATCAGGTCGCGGCGATCCGGGCCCAGCTCGGCGACGCGGGGGCCGGCATCACCGTCGACACCGCCAACCGGTTGCAGGGCCGCGAGTACGACCTGACGATCGTGCTGCACCCGCTCTCCGGCCGGCGGGACGCGACCGCGTTCCATTTGGAATCGGGGCGGCTCTGCGTGCTCGCCTCCCGGCACCGGCACGGCTGCGTCGTCGTCGCCCGCGCCGGCATCGGCGAACTGCTCGACGCCTACCCCTCCACCGAACCGGTACGGCTCAACGTGCCGGTCAAGTTCCCCGACGGCTGGGCGGCCAACCAGGCGGTGCTGGACCACCTGCACCGGCGGCGGGTCGCCGGCTCACCCGGCTGATTCCCGGCGGCGGTCAGCAGCCGGGGTACGGCCCGCACGATCACCCCTGCCGAGTCCCGTGCAGCGGTCGGAGTGACTCCTGCACGCTCGCCCAGGGCAGGCGGTCGCCGCTGGCGGCCTTCTGCAGTCCGTCGATGCCGGGAAAGCTCACCCCCGCCGCGTGCAGCAGCGCCACGTGCTGGGCGTACGCCGGATGCGAGGTCAGGGTCGACCGGGCGTACGGGTAGACGATCATCGGCAGGCGCTGGCCGAGCGACTCGTTGAGGATGCCGAGGGCGTAGTTGTCGTTGTTGCCCAGCGCCCACTTGTTGATGGTGTTGAAGGTGGCCGGGGCGACCAGCACCGCGTCGGCATCGGGCAGCAGTCGCGGGTCCTGTGGTTTGCGCCAGTCGGCGCGTACCGGGTAGCCGGTCTGTTCGGCCAGGGCGGCGACGTCGATCCAGGTCGCGGTGGTCGGGGTGGGGATGAGGCAGACGGTCCAGCCGTCGTCCTGCAGCAGGGCGATGGTCTCGCCGATGGTCAGCGCCGGTGGTGCGGCACAGGCCACCAGGTAGAGCACCGGACGTCCGGTCTTGTCGGCCACGGTCGCCTCCTCTCTTCCCTTTCTCCTCAGCCTAGGAAGAGTCGCAAGATCAAGCCCTGGCTTGCGGCCATGCGCGCCGATTGCGGCGATCGCGGTGCTTGTCCGGATCCGTGCTAGCCGTTTCGGCAGCGACGGCCGCGTCTTGCCTGCGTCCGGCAGTGGTACGCCCGGTGACAGGAGGCTCTTGGTGGTGGCGCCCGGGGCCTATGATCCGTGACCGTGACGAACCCCCCGTACCCGCCGCAGCAGCCCTCCGGCTACCCCCAGCAGCCCGGATATCCACAGCAGCCCGGATATCCACAGCAGCAGCCCGGGTACCCGCAGGCTGCCGGGCAGCCGGGGCAGTGGCCCGCGGCGCCCTCGGTGCCGCAGCCGCCGAAGAAGAGCAGGACCACCCGCAACGTGCTGATCATCGTCGCGGTGGTGCTCGCGCTCTGCTGCGCCGGCGGCGGGATCGGCGGTTTCTTCCTCTACAAGGGAGTCGACGGCGCGACCCGGGGGGTGGCCGACGGGGCCAGTGCCTACCTGGACGACCTGCGCGACGGCAACTACCGGGGCGCCTACGCGCGGCTCTGCAACGCCCAGAAGGCGGGGGTCAGCGAGAGCGCCTTCGTGGGAGTCAAGGAGCTTCAGCCCAGAATCGTCGAGTACACCATCGACGGTCGCCGGGTGAGCAGCAACAACGGCGTCAACACGGGGTCTGTCAACATCACGCTGACCTTCGACAACGGCAAGAAGAACTCCGAGACCCTGCAGATGGCCCACGAGAACGGGCAGTGGCGGGTCTGCTCGTGAGTGGCGAACCGCTCACCTCGCGGGCGATCAACCTCGACGAGGTCGGTCTCACCGAACATCCCGCCATCGGCAGGTACGCCCACACCCACCTCGGGCGCACCCCCGCCGGCACCGATCTGGAGGTGGGGGTGCTGCACCTGAGCCCGGGAGCCCAGGCGCACCCGGTGCACACCCACGTCGAGGAGGAGCTGATCACCGTCCTCGACGGCTGCGGCACGCTCCACCTCGACGGCGCCGACCACGAGGTACGCGCCGGAGCGATCACCTACATCGCCCCACACGTGCCGCACGTGCTGCGCAACACCAGCGCGGCGGTACTGACGTACCAGTGGGTCAAGTGGGGGGCGGGGTCGCCGCCGGCAGGGTGAGCCGGCACCTCACCGCTGCCGGTAGAGGACGTGGCCGTCCCGGTGCAGTACGCCGTCGCGGAAGCTGCCGTACTCCCGGGCTCCGGTGTCGTCGACGTAGACGATGCGCTCGCCGCTGACCTCGTACCGGCCGGTCTGGGCCTTGACGCGGGCGCCGTGGCTCTCGGCGTAGCGGCCGTCGGTACGCAACTCCTGCCGGACCTTGCCGTCCGGAGTGGACCAGACACCGACGTACGGCTGGGGGCCGGCCCGGGTGTCACCACCACCGCCGAGCAGTGCCGTCGCGATACCGGCGGCGAGCATGCTCCAGAGGACGGCCCGGACCAGGCCGCCGTGGCGGTAGGTGATTTCCATGTGACCTATTGTTGATGATCTCGTGCCCCGATGCCAGACGTGCGGTGTTGCCGGCTTGAGTCGATCTTGTTGCGTTCACCCCGTGGGAGAGCGCTCGCGCCACCGCGGCAGGCCGGTAGCGTGCCCCGCATGGAGATTGGATTCGCCCCGCCGGTCTCCGGGTCGTGGGCCACCCCGGAGAACATGCTGCGGATCGCCCACCGCGCCGAAGAACTCGGCTACGGGTCACTGTGGACGTTTCAGCGGCTGCTCTCGCCGCCTGACGGCAACTGGGGCGAGATCTACCGCAGCGTGCAGGACCCGATGGTCACCCTCGGATTCCTCGCCGCCGCCACCGGGCGCATCCGCCTCGGCGTCTCCGTGCTCAACATCCCGTACGTCTCCCCGGTGGTGCTCGCCAAGCAGATCGCCACGGTCGACATCCTCTCCGGCGGCCGGCTCGACGTCGGCCTCGGCAACGGCTGGGCCGCCGAGGAGTTCACCGCGACCGGCGCCGACCCACGCCGGCGCGGCCGGCAGGCCGACGAGGCGGTGCCGCTGCTGCGTCGCCTCCTCGCCGACGAGGTGATCACCCACGACGGCGAGTTCTATCAGGTGCCCGCGATGCGGCTGGAGCCCAAGCCGGTGCAGCGTCCGGTGCCGATCCTGCTCGGCGGGGCCGCACCGGCCGCGCTGCGCCGCGTCGGCCGGCTCGGTGACGGCTGGGTCAGCAGCAGCCGGGCCGACCTGACCGGGATCGGCGACTCGATCCGGGCGATCAGGTCCGCTGCGGCCGAGGCCGGGCGGGACCCGGGGCGGTTGCGCTTCGTCTGCCGCGGCGCCGTCCGGCTCGGTGCCACCGGTGCCGGGCCGCGCACCCCGCTGACCGGCACCGAGACCCAGATCAGGGCCGACTTCGACGCGCTCGCCGCCGAGGGCATGACCGAGCTCTTCCTCGACCCGAACGTCGACCCGGAGATCGGCTCCCCGGACGCCGACCCGGTTGCGTCGCTGCGCCGGGCCGAGGAGTTGCTGGAGACGTTCGCCCCGGGCGCCCCCGCAGGCGTCTGACCACGTGCCGCCGGCGCGTTGCCCGGCCCGCGTACCGTGCAGGGCGCGCAATCCCGCCGGTCATCGGCGGCTGACCGACCACCCCCGCAAGAGGAGCACGATGTCGATCGGTCCCAGCGGATCCTGGACACCCCCGCAGGGCGGGCGTCCGAGCCCGCCGGTGAGCACCTCCTGGCGGGTCCAGCACAGCCTCTGGCTGCTGGTGCCCTTCATCGGTTGCTGCTTCGGTGGTCTTGGGCTCGTCTACGTCGGCATCCGGGCCGGCCGGCCCGGATGGTGGGCCTCCGGAACCGTCTACACCGTGCTCACCTCGGTGGCCTTCTTCGGGGTTGCCGAGAGCGATCCCGACAGCAACCTGAGCCTTGCGCTGGTCTTCGTCCTGATCGCCTCCTGGGTCGTCACCATCGCGCACTCGTGTCTGGTCAACGCCTCCTGGCTGCGGTGGCGGGCGGCGCGTGAGTGGGCTCGGCCGCGGACCGGGCCGGGCTGGCCCACGTCGGCGTACTCGCCGGGAGCCCCGCTGCCGGTGCAACCCACCCCGCACGGCCACTACCCGCCGACGCCGCTGAGCACCACCACCCCGCCGGGACATCCGACGGCCGCGCCCGGTTACCCCGCGCCGGCCGCCCCGGGTTATCCGCCGCCGGCCTTCGACCCGTACCGCGTGAACCCAGCGCGTCCGGAGGATGAGCAGGCCGAGAGTTACGGTCCCGCCTCCGACCCGTGGTCGACGCCCGCTGTCACAAGCGCTCCGCTGCCGGCCGATCCCACGGCCGCGCCACCGGTGCAGTCCAGCGGCATGACGCCACCGCCGTTTCCCCCGGTGGCCGGCGCGACCCCGCCGCCGTCCCCACCCGAATCCTCACCCGACTCCGCGCCCCGCTGACCCGCCGGCCCGACCGCCGTACGCCGCCGGCCCCGATCGGCCGACGGCCCAGCGCCGCCCGCCCGCGCCTCGCCGAGGGGCGGGCGGTGTCGTCGTGACCGCGTTGTCAGTCGATCAGCGCCTGGTAGACGAGCTGCCGCAACTGTGGGCGCAGCGGGTAGGTGCTCGACGGCATGAGCTGGGTGAAGAAGAGCGCGGTGATCTCCTCCGCCGGATCGACCCAGAACGCGGTGCTCGCCAGGCCACCCCAGTAGAACTCACCCGTGCTGCTCGGCACCCGGCTCGGCACCGGATCCTCGATCACCGCGAAGCCGAGCCCGAAACCGACGCCCTCCAGCGTGGTCTCGGTGAAGCCGCCGACCGCCAGCTCCGGCAGGTACCGGCCGCCGGGGAGGTGGTTGCGGGTCATGAAGCGCAACGTGCGCGGCCCGAGCAGCCGTACGCCGTCAAGCTCGCCGCCGCGCAGCAGCATCTGGGTGAAGCGGTGGTAGTCGGCGGCGGTGGAGATCAGGCCACCGCCACCGGAGTGCAGGTGCGGCTCGTGGTGCGCAAGCGCCCCCATCCGGTCGTGTCGCAGCGCCTGCCCGGTCATCGGGTCCGGCACGTAGAGGGCGGCCAGCCGTCCCACGTCGTCGCCCTCGACCCGCCATTGGGTGTCTGTCATGCCGAGCGGGCCGAGGATCCGGTCGGCGAAGAACCGGTCCAGCCGCTGCCCGGAGACGACCTCGACGAGCCGGCCGAGCACGTCGGTGGCGACCGAGTAGCCGAACCCGGTGCCCGGTTCGAAGAGCAGCGGGAAATTCGCCCACGCCGTGCAGGCGGCCGCCAGGTCGGTGCCGGGCGGGCCGAAGAGCTCATAGCCGGCCTGCCGGTAGAGCGCGTCGACGATCGTGTGCTGGTTGAAGCCGTACGTCAGGCCGGCGGTGTGGGTCAGCAGGTGCCAGATCCGGATCGGCTCGGTGGCGGGCACCGTCACCGGGGCGAGATTCGAGCCGCCGGTGAGCACCCGCATCTCGGCGAACTCCGGCAGCCAGCGGCTGATCTCGTCGGTGAGCTGGAAGCGCCCCTCCTCCCACAGCATCATCGCCGCCACCGAGGTGATGGGCTTGGTCATCGAGTAGATGCGCCAGAGGGTGTCCGGCGTGACCGGCAGGTCGGCCTCCCGGTCCCGCAGGCCGTAACAGCTGGAGTGGGCGATTTCGCCCCGCCGGGTGACCACGATCTGCCAACCGGCCAGCTGTCCGTTGTCGACATACCGGGCGAAGTGGCGGTCGATGCGAGCCAGCCGATCGGGGGAGAATCCGACCTGGGCCGCATCGACGGTCTGCGCGACGTTCATCCCCCGAATCTACTGGCCGATCCGACCGCGAGCGCCGCCGGACAATGCGGGGATTAGCACCTCCGCTGACTCCCGGCGTCGCCGCCTCTGGAGCTTCCTGGTCAGGGCCGGGCGCTAGCCTCGGCTGATGGCTGACGAGATCGAGGGCGTGACCTACCGCGGCGAAGACTGGTACGGCGAGGAGATCACCGACCGGCGGTACGTCAACTGCTCCTTCCACGATGTCGACCTCAGTGAGGCGGTGACCCGGGGGACGGAGTTCGTCGGCTGCACCTTCGGCGGGGTCTCCTTCAACTCCTCCCGGCACACCGACTCGGCTTTCCTGCGCTGCACCTTCCTGCGCTGCAATTTCTTCGAGGCTTCCCTGGTCGGCTGCAAACTGATCGGCAGTGCGTTCACCGACTGTGACCTGCGGCCGCTGACGGTCACCGGTGGTGACTGGTCCTTCACCGGACTGGGGCGGGCGGACCTGCGGGGCGCACGCTTCACCGGCGTCCGGATGCGCGAGGCCGATCTGACCGGCGCGAACTGCGCCGGTGGCGCCTTCACCGACCTCGACCTCTCCGGCGCGCTGCTCGCCCGCGCCGACTTCACCGGCTGCGACCTGCGCGGCAGTGACCTGAGCGCGCTGGATCCGACGGCTGTGCGGGCAGCGGGCGCTCTGATCACCGCCGAGCAGGCCATGACGGTCGCCGCGGCGCTCGGTTTCGAGATCCGCTGACCTGCCGCCACCCGGGCCCCCGCGCACGGTTTCCCACGTGATCGCCGCGTCGTCGGCAGGGGAGCGGGACCACCCCTGATGCGAATGTTCTTTGCCGCCGTCTGTGCCGGGTATGAGGGGTAGCGTCCGGAAGCAGGTCACCGAAGAAGGGCAGGAGGGCGTGATGACGTCGAGCGAACAGGTGCTGGACAGTCCGCAGAGCTGGGTCGCCGACCACATCCGGACGTACGTCGAGAGCGAGGGCCTGCAGGGGCACGAGTGGCGTCCCGGCGTCTACACGCTGCTGCTGACCACCCGGGGACGGCGCTCGGGTCAGCTGCGCCGGACGGCCCTGATCTATGGCCGTGACGGCGACCGCTATCTGGTGGTGGCCTCCCAGGGCGGGGCGCCGAGCCACCCCTACTGGTACCTCAACCTGCTGGCTGATCCCGAGGTGCAGGTCCAGGTCGGCTCCGAGGTCTTCACCGCGCGGGCGCGTACCGCCGACGCCCGGGAACGGGCGCGGATGTGGGCGACGATGGCCGCGATCTGGCCGCAGTACGACGACTATCAGGCCAAGACCGGCCGGGAGATCCCGGTGGTGGTGCTGGAACGCACCTGAGGCGCGCTCCGGTCAGACCAGTTCGGCGTCGTGCACCAGTAACGCCACCTGCACCCGGTTGTTCAGGTTGAGCTTGACGAGCAGGCGGGAGACGTACGCCTTGACGGTGGCGACGCTCATGTAGAGGCGCGCGGCGATCTCGGCGTTGGTGCACCCCTGGCCGATCGCCACGGCGACGTCGCGTTCGCGTTCGCTGAGGGTGTCGAGCAGCCGTCGCGCGCGGTCCCGGCGGGCCGTGGCGCCCGCGGGCGCGGCCCCGGTGACATGACTGATCAACTGGCGGGTGACCGAGGGGGAGAGGGTCGCCTCGCCGGCCGCCACCCGCCGCACGGCCTGCACGATCTCGGCCGGCGGGGTGTCCTTGAGCAGGAAGCCGGCGGCGCCGGCCCGCAACGCCCGCAGCACGTCGGCGTCGGCGTCGAAGGTGGTCAGCACGATCACCTCAGGCGGGTTGGCGTTGCGGCGCAGCGCCTCGGTGGCGGTCAGCCCGTCCACCCTCGGCATCCGGATGTCCATCAGGACCACATCCGGGGCGCAGCCGGCGACCGCTGCGGGCACCTGGCCGCCGTCGGCGGCCTCACCGACGACGACCAGTCCGGGATCACCGCCGAGGATCATCGACAACCCGGCCCGGACCAGCGCGTCGTCGTCGACGATCAGGACGCGGATCGGCGTCGGCCCGGCCTGCTCTGTGGTCACGCCAGTACCCGCCTCGCGCTGTTCTCCGGTCACGCCGGCCACGGTAGCCAGGCCGAGAGGGTGAAGTCGTCACCGGCGCCACGGCCGTGGTCGAGAGTGCCGCCGATCAGGCTGACCCGTTCGGCGAGTCCGATCAGTCCGGTGCCCGTACCGGGGATCTCCGGGTCGGGAGGTTCGCCGAGCGGGTTGCGGTTGACGATCTCGACGGTCAGCCCGTCACCGGGCGCGCCGCTGACGGTCAGCGTGACCGCCGCGCCGACGGCGTGCTTGCGCGCGTTCGTGAGCCCTTCCTGCACGATCCGGTACGCGGTGCGGCCGACGCTCTCCGGCACGGTCGACGCCGCGGCGACCGTGATCTGGTCGGAGATCCGCATTCCCGCCTCGCGGCACTCCTCGATCAGCGCTGGGAGCTCCGCCAGCGTCGGCTGCGGACGGTCCGGCCGGTCACCGGGCTCCTCCCGCAGTACGCCGATGACCTCGCGCAGATCCTGCAACGCCTGGTGCGCGCTGGCCCGGATCACCCCGGCCGCCTGGGCGACCTCCGCCGGCGGCGCGTCCGGGCGGAACTCCAGTGCGCCGGCGTGCAGACTGAGCAGTGAGATCCGGTGGGCGAGCACGTCGTGCATCTCCCGGGCGATCCGGGTTCGTTCCAGGTGCCGGGCCTGGCTGATCCGCAGCTGCTGCTCGGCCTCGGCCCGCTCGGCGCGATCCCGTAGCGACAGCACCAGCTGGCGGCGGGCCCGGACGAACATGCCCCAGGCGAGCACGGTGGTGACGAAAACCGTGGTCAGCGCGACGTTACCCCAGTAGCTGAGGTCCGGGTCCGGCCGTAGGTAGCAGTAGAAGGCCCCGGCGACGACGTGCCAGGCGGTGATCATCGAGGCCGGCAGGAGGGGGCGGTGCACGGCGACGGTGAAGATCGAGATCAACAGGGCGATCGCGCCGCAGGCCGAGAAGAGGCCGAGCGGCATCAGGGCCAGGGCGACCCCGATCGGCCAGCGCCGCCGTAGCCAGAGCGCCAGGCACGCGGGCACCGCGGTCGCGACGTCGACCGCCATCAGCGCCGGATCGAAGGGGGACCGCAGGACGAAGGCCCCGGTCCCCTCCTGCCAGTCGCTGAAGGCGAGCGCCAGGAAGCCGAGTGCGAAGAGGAAGCAGTGGGTGTCGACGATCCAGTCCCGTACCGATCGGCGCGGTGCCCGCCGGGCGGGTTCCGGCCGGCCCCGCAGGGTGGCGGGGAGCAGCCACGGGTGTTCGGGGGCGGCGACGGTGCTCACCGGCTCAGACTACGGAGGCCACCGGCCGGCCGGCAGCTACCAAAGTCGAGACCGGGTACGGCCGAAGGTCGGCGCATGTCGACTGCGGACGGCAGCGCATGGCCGGGTGGCGGGCGCAGCCTGATTCCATGATTGCGGTAGAGAACCTGAGCAAGCGCTACGGCGAGCAGGCCGCCGTGGACGACGTCTCCTTTGTCTGCACGCCGGGAACCGTCACCGGTTTTCTCGGCCCCAACGGCGCCGGCAAGTCCACCACCATGCGGATGATCTGCGGCCTGACCCCGCCGTCGGCGGGCCGGGCGACGGTGGCCGGTCGGCCGTACCGGAGCCTGCCGAACCCGGGCCGCGAGGTGGGGGTGCTGCTGGACGCCTCGGCGCAGCATCCGGGGCGGACCGGTCGGGAGGTCCTGACACTGGCGGCCCGCACGATGGGGCTTGACACCCGCGAGGTGACCGAGAAGCTCGGGCTGGTCGGGCTGGGCGGGGTGGCCGCAAAACGGCGGGTGCGGGCTTACTCGCTGGGGATGCGCCAGCGGCTGGGGCTGGCGCACGCGCTGCTCGGCGACCCGTCGGTGCTGGTGCTCGACGAGCCGGCGAACGGGCTGGACCCGGAGGGCATCTTCTGGATGCGCGGGCTGCTGCGCGACTTCGCCGATCGGGGCGGGACGGTGCTGCTCTCCTCGCACCTGCTGCGCGAGGTGCAGGAGGTGGCCGACCGGCTGGTGGTGATCGGGGGTGGCCGGATCGTGGCGCAGGGGGAGAAGGCCGAGCTGCTCGCCTCGACGGGAACTCTGGTGCGGGCCCGTGAGCCGCACCGGCTGCGGGCCGCGCTCATCGCGGCGGGGATCACCGTGGCGGCCGCGGCCGACGGCACGCTGATCGCCGAGGCGGAGACCGGCGCGGTCGGCCAGGCCGCCGCCGACGGCGCGGTGGTACTGACCGAGCTGCGGCCGGCCGAGAACGGACTGGAAGAGCTCTTCCTCCGGCTCACCGCCGGCGAGACGATCAAGGAGTCGCTGCGATGACCACCATGACCGCCACCCCGGCCACCGCCGGAGCCGTCCGGGACGCCGGGTCGCGGCCCTCGCTGCTGCGGCTGACCGGGGTCGAGCTGCGCAAACTCATCGACACCCGGGCCGGCTTCTGGCTGCTCGCCACGATCGGACTGATCGCGGCCGGGATCGTCGCCATCCAACTGGTGGTGGGCGGCCCGGCGGACCGTACCTTCATGAGCTTCTTCGGCGCGTCGGTCTTTGCGGTCGCTCTGCTGCTTCCGGTGCTCGGCATCCTGCTGGTGACCAGTGAGTGGTCGCAGCGCACGGCGATGACCACCTTCGCGCTCGTGCCCCGGCGGGAGCGGATCGTGGTGGCGAAGATCGGCGCCGGGCTGGTCGCCGCGGCCCTCTCCGTCGTGGCGAGCCTGTTGGTTGCCGCGGTGGCGACGCTGCTGGTGGGCGTCACCGTCGGCAACGCCGACTGGGGCATCGACGGCCCGGGACTGCTCAACGCCACGCTTTTCCAGGTGCTCAACACCCTGATCGGGGTGGCGTTCGGCATGTGGCTGCTCAACAGTCCGCTGGCGATCGTGCTCTATTTCGCCCTGCCGACGGTCTGGGCGATGCTCACCGGGATGGTCTCGTGGCTGCGGGACTGGGCGCAGTGGCTCGACACCACCGTGACGATGGCACCGCTGATCGGTCCGGAGGTGACCGCCGGTCAGTGGGCCCGGCTCGGGGTGTCGATGCTGGTCTGGCTGGTCGCGCCGATGCTGGTCGGCTTCTTCCGGATCATGCGCCGCGAGATCTCCTGACCCTGCGCCCCGATATCTCCGTGAGCGCCGGGGCAGCCTCGCGTCACGGCTCCGGTGAGGGCATCAACCGGCCCGGGACGGGGTTCCCGCAGCGGGGCCGGGCGGTGTCACACCGCCCGGCCCCGCTGCGTGAGCGCCCGCGGTCGCCGGGTGCATACCCGCCGGCACCGCCGGTCATGCTTGCCGCGCACCGTCCTGAGGTGCAGGGCCAGGTGCCGGGGCGGCGGGGCAGGTGTCGGTCTTTCCGAGCCGGGAGGGTGTGGCGGCCCGGGAGCGGGTAACCAGGTGCCGAGGGTGACCGGTCGCGACGGTGGCCCGGCCGTGCCGTCACGTGACCGGAGAGCCGGCGTCGACCGGGCGTCGATCAAGAAGCCACGAGGAGTTCTTCATGCTCACCATGACAGACAACGCCGTGCTCGTGATCCGCGACCTGGCGGCGCAGGAGGCTGTGCCGGAGCAGGGTGGGCTGCGGATCGCCACGGACCAGGAGGCAGGTTCCCTGACGATCGAGCTGGCGAGCCAGCCGATGGAGGGTGACCAGGTCGTCAACACCGACGGAGCGCGGGTCTTCCTGGATCCGGCGGCCGCCGAACTGCTCGACGACACCGCGATGGACGCGGCCGTCGACGACGACGGCACTGTGCAGTTCGGATTCAGCGAGAAGCCGATCTGACGCGGCGGCCACGCAGGAACGGGTGGGGACGGCCACGGCCGTCCCCACCCGTGTTCGTGCCCCCCTCGGCACTCACCCTGTTCCGTCTCCCACCGTCGCAGCTCTGCGGCGGTACGTCGGCGGGGACTTCGTGACCGGCACCCCCTAGCGCCTGTCCACAGAAACGGTTCCCGGGCCGTTACCGGCCCAAACCTCGCGATCGGCGGGAGTTAGTCCCGGTCCTGGCGCGGGTAACGAAGCGGCATGGAACACTTCACGATCGCCACCGAGGCGGAGAAGAACCCGGATTTCCGCCGTGTCCTCTGGACCGGCAAGTACAGTCAACTCGTGATCATGACGATCCCGCCCGGCGGCGAGATCGGCGAAGAGGTGCACGAGGACGTCGACCAGATCCTGACCTTCGTCAGCGGGGTGGGTGAGGCCGTCGTCTCCGGCCAGAAGAAGGCCGTCGCCCAGGGCGATCTGGTTGTCGTCCCCGCGGGCCGGAAGCACAACTTCGTCAACACAGGCCCCAACCCCCTGGTGCTCTACACCGTCTACGGCCCTCCGGAGCACGCCGACAAGGCGGTGCACCGCACCAAGGAGGAGGCCGACAAGATGGAAGAGGCCGGCAAGGACGAGCCGCCGACACAGAAGTGAGCAGCGGGAAGGCAGCCGGTGACGTCGTGTCGCCGGCTGCACCGCTGCCGTAGCCGGCCAGATCCCGGCTGTGGACCCAGATCCCGGCTGTCGCCGACCAGGGAGAGACCAATGACTCCACTCGACCAGCCCACCGTTGCACTCACCGGTGAGGTCCGGATGCCGCTGCTGGGTTTCGGCACCTGGCAGCTCACCGGCCAGGACGCGTACGACGCGGTCCGCACCGCCCTCGACGTCGGCTACCGCCACATCGACACCGCCACCATGTACGGCAACGAGGCCGAGGTGGGGCGTGCGGTGCGCGACAGCGGCATCGACCGGTCGGAGCTGTTCATCACCACCAAGCTCCCGCCCGACCGGGTCGGCCAGGAGCGGGCGACGATCGAGCAGAGCCTCGCCGAACTCGGCACCGACGACGTCGACCTGTGGCTGATCCACTGGCCGCCGGCGGCGCACGACAGCCTGCTGACCTGGCGGGAGATGCTCGCCGCCCGCAGCGCCAACCTGACCCGCGCGGTCGGCGTCAGCAACTACAGCACCGGCCAGATCGACGAGCTGATCCAGGCCACCGGCGAGGCCCCCGCGGTCAACCAGATCCGGTGGAGCCCTGCGCTCTACGACCCGCAGCGGCTGGCCGAGAACTCCGAACGCGGCATCGCCCTGGAGGGGTACAGCCCGTTCAAGTCCAGCGACCTGACCGACCCGGTGCTGGTGCGCATCGCCGAGGCGCACGGGGTCACCCCCGCGCAGGTGGTGCTCCGCTGGCACCTGGAGCACGAGATCGTGGTGATTCCCAAGTCGGTGACGCCGGAGCGGATCGCGAGCAACTTCGACATCTTCGGCTTCTCGCTGACCCCCGAGGAGGTCGCCGAGATCGACGCCCTCGGCGGCTGAGAAATTCGGCTTGACCTGCGTGATCTCCTGTCCGGGTGAGTGACGAACAGAGCCGCTACCGGGCGGTCGAGGAAGAAGCCTTCGCGTCCTACGGCGCCGGCCGGTACGCCGAGGGCGCGGCGACGGCGATCGCGGCGATCCCGCGGTTGCCCCGTTACCGGGCCGACCTTGCTCACCTGGCTGCCTGCCTGCTGGCCCTGGCCGGGCGTCCGGACCAGGCGTACGCCCAGTTGCGCGCCGCGCTGGCCGCCGGAGCCTGGTGGCACCGGCGGATCCTGGTCGATGACGACGACCTGGCCGCGCTGCGGGACATCGACGGCTTCGACGCGCTGGTCTCGACGGCACACGCCCGCTGTGTCGCGGCCGGCGCGCAGGCACCGGCGCCGGTCCTGCGCCGCCCTGACGGGCCGCCGGTCGGGCTGCTCGTCGCCCTGCACGGCGCCGGTGAGGACGCCGACGACGCCGCGCGCGCCTGGGCCGGCGCCGTACCCGAAGGCTGGCTGCTGCTGGCAGTCTCCTCGACCCAGCGCAACACCCCCGCCTACCGGTCCTGGCCGGAGCACGCCGTCGGCGTACGCGACATCGAGGCCGCGCTCGGGCTGCTCGACGAGACCGAGCGGGCGCTGCCGACGGTGGCGGCCGGTTTCTCCGCCGGTGGCCGCCAGGCGATCCGCTGGGCGCTCGGCGGCGGGGCCGCCGCGTTCGTCGCGATGGCCCCGGCGGTTGCTCCGGAGCAGTTCGACTCCGAGGCGACCGCGGCCGCCGCCGCGCGCGGCGTCACTGGCCGGGTGCTGATCGGCGAGGCCGACGACGACGTACGCGACGAGGCGCTCGCCGCCGTCGGGAAGCTCCGTGCGGCGGGGCTGCGGTGCGGGCTGGACGAGATCCCCGGTCTCGGGCACCGGTTCCCGGCCGACTTCTCCGCGCGCCTCGCCGCGATCCTGGCCGGGGTGCCGTCGAAGCACTGATCACCGAGGCGTCGCGGCAGGTGTGAAGATCGGCGCGGCGGGGGAAGATTCCTGTTGCCAGAGGACAATCATCGATTCGGATCAAATAAAAACCACACCAGGCCCAGAAGGCTCTACCGGTATCTCTGTAGCGGGGAGTAGTGTCTTGCCTTCAACGCGTGCCGAACCCCTCCGGAGGCGTTACCACCATGGCGCTCGCGTCCGCGTCCGGTTCCCTTCCGCGTGTGCTCGTCGTCGGAGCGGGAGTGGCCGGTCTGGCCACTGCCCGTGCGTTGCGTCGGGCCGGCTTCCGTCCCGAGGTGGTGGAGAGCCGCTCCGCCGTTGACGCGAACGCTGCCGGCATGTACCTGCCCGGCAATGCCGCCCGCGCGCTGCGCGCCCTCGACCTCGACCATCCCGTACGTCCACTGGGGCAGGTCGTCTACCGGCAGCTCTTCCTCGACGCCGCCGGGGACCGGCTCTGCGAGGTCGACCTGACCCGGCTCTGGGCCGGTGTCGGCGAGTGCCGCGCCCTGCCGGTGGCCGAACTCCAGCGGGTGCTCATCACCAGCATCGGCGGGAACGTGCGCTACGACACCAGGGTGACGCGCCTCGACATCGGGGAGCAGGCCGTCACCGTCGGTTTCGCCGACGGGCAGTTCGCCGAGTACGACCTGGTCGTCGGGGCCGACGGGCGGCGTTCCGTGGTGCGCGCCCTGGCGGCGCTCGGTGGCTCGCCCCGCACCACCGGGCAGGTCGTCTACTCGGGCGTGCTCAACGGAGGGCCGGTCGTCACCGAGTGGACCGGCCTGCTCGGGCACCGGGCCCGCTTCGTCGTCGTGCCGATCGGCGCCCGGCGGCTCTACTGGGAAGCCGACGAGGCGGGCGAGAGCCTGCCGGCCGATCCGGTTGCCCGACTGCGGAGCGTCTTCGGCGGTTACGGAGGACCGGTTCCGCGCATCCTCGCCGGGGTCGAGAAAGCCGAAGCGACCCTCACCGGCGAGGTCGAACTCGGCCGCTGGTCGCGCGGGCGGGTGGTGCTGGTGGGTGATGCTGCCCACGCCACCGGGCCGTCGCTGGCCCAGGGGGCGGCGATGGCACTCGAGGACGCCGTCGTGCTTGCGCAGTCACTCAGGGTCAACGCCGATGTGGACGCCGCGCTCACGACGTACGAAAGACGTCGCAGGCCACGTGCCCAGTGGGTGCGGCACCGCACCCGTGACCGCGACCGTACCCGGGACGTGTCACCGGAGCTGCGGGATCCGTTGCTGCGACGCAGAGGTGCGCGGATTTTCGAGGACCACTACCGTCTACTCGTCGACCCGCTGTGAGCGCCGCCGTGTGACGCGACGACGAACGGATCAGCACGTCCCCGCCACCCGGCGCGCCGCCCGGCGCTGCCGCAGACTATTCTGCCTGCGAAGTACGGCCCGCAGATATCCACCGCGTGCCGAGTGGGAGAAACGAGAACCGGAGGCCACTCGTGACCACCGTCGCACCCAAACCGATCGTGACCCGGCCGTGGCCGGTCCGGGAGCCGGTCAAGGGCTCGGCAATCGCGCGGCTGATGCGCTCCACGGACGCGAAGCAAATCGGGATCATGTACATGGTCACCGCGTTCGTGTTCTTCGCGATCGGCGGCCTGATGGCGCTGGTCATCCGTGCGGAGCTTGCACAGCCCGGGATGCAGTTCCTCTCGGCTGAGCAGTACAACCAGGCGTTCACCATGCACGGCACGATCATGTTGCTCTTCTTCGCGACGCCGATCGTGTTCGCGTTCGGCAACTACATCGTGCCGCTCCAGATCGGCGCGCCCGACGTGTCGTTCCCGCGGTTGAACAGCTTCGCGTACTGGCTGTACCTCCTCGGCGGCTCGATGACCCTGCTCGGGTTCGCCGTTCCGGGTGGCGCCGCCGACTTCGGCTGGACCGCCTACGTGCCGCTGAGCACCGTCGAGCACTCGCCGGGCATCGGCGGCAACCTGTGGGTGATCGGCCTGGTCCTCTCCGGCCTGGGCACCATCCTCGGCTCGGTCAACCTGATCACCACGATCCTGACCCTGCGCGCGCCCGGCATGACGATGTTCCGGATGCCGATCTTCACCTGGAACATGCTGGTCACCAGCCTGCTGGCGATCCTGGTCTTCCCGCTGCTCGCCGCCGCGCTGATGGCGCTCGCCGCGGACCGCATCCTCGGCTCGCACGTCTTCGCCGAGGAGACCGGCGGCCCGATGCTCTGGCAGCACCTCTTCTGGTTCTTCGGCCACCCCGAGGTGTACATCATCGCCCTGCCGTTCTTCGGCATCATCAGCGAAGTCATCCCGGTCTTCTCCCGCAAGCCGATCTTCGGCTACAAGGGTCTGGTCGCGGCCACCATCGCCATCGCCGGCCTCTCGATGAGCGTCTGGGCGCACCACATGTTCGCCACCGGCCAGGTGCTGATGCCCTTCTTCAGCTTCCTGAGCTTCCTGATCGCCGTGCCGACCGGTATGAAGTTCTTCAACTGGATCGGCACCATGTGGCGGGGTCAGGTCAGCCTCGAGACCCCGATGCTCTGGGCGATCGGCTTCCTGGTGACCTTCCTCTTCGGTGGTCTCTCCGGCGTTCTGCTGGCCAGCCCGCCGCTGGACTTCCACGTCCACGACTCGTACTTCGTGGTGGCGCACTTCCACTACGTGCTCTTCGGCACGATCGTCTTCGCGGTCTTCTCCGGTCTGTACTTCTGGTTCCCGAAGATGTTCGGCCGGATGCTCGACGAGCGGCTCGGCAAGATTCACTTCTGGCTGACCTTCGTCGGCTTCCACATGACCTTCCTGGTGCAGCACTGGCTGGGCAACGAAGGCATGCCGCGCCGGTACGCCGACTACCTGCCCACCGACGGCTTCACCACGCTGAACATGATCTCGACGATCGGTGCCTTCATCACCGGTATCGGCATGCTTCCCTTCATCTACAACTGCTGGAAGTCGTACAAGACCGGTCCGGTGGTCGAGGTGAACGACCCGTGGGGCTACGGCAACTCGCTCGAGTGGGCCACCACCTGCCCGCCGCCGCTGCGCAACTTCGACGAGATGCCGCGCATCCGCTCCGAGCGCCCGGCCTTCGACGCGAAGTACCCGCACCTGGCGGTCGGCACGCTCGCCGGTCCGCCGGCCGGTGGGGCCAAGCCGCTGACCAGCGAGTCCGACGGTGGCGCCACCTACACCGAGGACACCTCCACCAACCTCGACAAGTAACCGCACCGCGCAACCGCACCATGTAACCGCACCGCGCAACCGCACCGCACGACGGGCGCCGTCAGCCGGAACCACCCGGCCGACGGCGCCCGTCGCGTTCTCCCCGCGCTTGTCCCGACCCACGGCTCTCCTCCTGCGCTGCGGGCGGGCGGCTCTCCTCCTGCCCCTCCCGAGACACTCAAGATCCGCGCAACTTCCCGGATGTTGTCGGGTCCACCTCCTCCGGAAGCAGCAGTTTCGCTGAAGTTGCGGCCTGGGAATTGGGCCTAGGGAGTGCTCTCCTGGGGGAGGGAGCATTCGGGGGATGGCCTGGGCGGGTGGGGCGATCCGAGGGCCTACCGGAAGTCATCTTCCGACTCGTTCCCACCACAGAGACGTAGTGGCGACATCAGGCGAGTAGTGGCCGGTCTTGGGGGATGCCGGAGAACGGTGTGCAGGTCGGGCCGAGGCGGGACCCTCGCCGGCGAGTTCGGTGCGCAGCGTCAGGCGGCGCCACAGCTAAATCCCGCCAAACCATGATCGTTAGTTGGTTTCCGGTGCTCTGACAGGCTCAGAACACCGGAAATGAACTAATGATCTTCCTCCGACGCCGAGGAACGGCGTCCGAGGGCCAGGCGATGTGGGTCGGACGCTGGTACCAGGGCGCGTGGGACAGGAGATGGGGTCGGGGCCCTGGGTCGGGCCCTGGGTCGGGCCGAGGGCGGCGGCCCGGGGCCGGAGATGGGGGTCAGGGCGCGGGGGTCAGGGGGGCGGGGGTCGGGGGCGGGACCGGGGTGCGGCTGTGGCGCAGGGTGGCGGGGAGAACCAGGGCGGCGGCGAGCAGCCCGGCCAGACCGATCACCACGAATCCCCAGCCCGGCGACCAGCGGTCGATCACCGCTCCCGCCAGTGGGGCTCCCAGCGCCGTGCCCACCGTCACCGCCGAGCCGTGCAGCCCCATCACCAGGCCGCGGACCGGCGCCGGGGCGAGTCGGCTGAGCGCGTCGGCGGTGGAGGCCAGCGTGGGCGCGCAGAGCAGCCCCGCCGGGATCAGCGCCAGCGCCAGCAGCCACCAGCTGCCGCCGGCGAGCCCGACGGGCACGGTCGCCAGGCCCAGCCCCGCCATCAGTGTCAGCGGGGAGACAGCCTGCCGGGCGGCGCCGTAGCCGAATCCGCCGACCAGCGACGACGCCGCCCAGACACCGATCACCACCCCGGACCACTGGACCTGGCCGGCCTCCCGGGTCGTCGCCACGAGCGCCACGTCGGTGCCGCCGATGACGAGGGTGGCGGCGGCGCTGATCAGCAGAATGCCGACCAGGCGTGGGGTGAGCCACTGCCGTACCGGTACGGGCGCACCGGCGTCGCGCAGCTCCGCGGCGTTGCGGATCGGCGGGTTCAGCAGGTACAGCGCCGTCCCGGCGACGACGATGCCCGCGCCGATCAGGTAGAGGGTGGTGCGTCCCGAGATCGCGGTGACCAGCAGTACCGCCACCGAGGGGCCGATGATGAACGACAGCTCCACCGACATCGAATCCAGCGCGTACGCCTGCCGGCGCTTGGCCGGCGGTGCGAGTGCGGCGATCGACTGCCGGGAGACCGAGTAGATCGGCAGCATCAGCAGCCCGCCGACGAACGCGGCGCCGATGAGCACGCCGTACGGCAGCGACGGCGCACCGGCCCAGAAGATCGCCTCGGCGATGCTGGTGAGCACCAGCACGGGGCGCAGTCCGCGCCGGTCCGCGAGCCGTCCCATCAGCGGCGCGCCCAGGGCGGCGCCGATCGTCACCGCGGCGGCGACGGCGCCCGCGGCGGCGTACCCCCGGTCGAGATCGGTCACCACGTAGAGGGTGAGGGTGATCCCGGCCATCGAGGTGGGCAGGCGCGCGAGCGTCGTCACCAGCAGCAGGGCGCGGAACCCGGGAAGGGCGAGCGCCTCCCGGTAAGGGTTGAGATTCACAGCAGGTCCGTACCTCCGTGATGCATCCTGCTCCGGCGGTACGACCGGCTGTCAGCTCAGTCGGCGGTTGCGGCGCCGATCACAGGGGTGCCCTGCAGCACCACCCCGGCCGCGGTGAGCTGCTCCAGGGCCGAGGCGGCCGTCGGGGCGGCGACGGCGGCGGTCAGGTCGAGCAGCACGGTGGTGGCGAAGCCCTCCCGGGCGGCGTCGAGGGCGGTGGCGCGGACGCAGTGGTCGGTGGCGATGCCGACGACGTCGACCTCGGTCACTTCCCGGTCGCGCAGCCACTGCGCCAGGTGCGCGCCGTCGCCGGAGTGCCCCTCGAAGCCCGAGTACGCCGCTGCGTGCTCACCCTTGTGGAAGATCTCCTCCACCCGGTCGGTGGTCAGGTTCGGGTGGAACTCCGACCCGGGGGTGCCCACGACGCAGTGCGCCGGCCAGGAGTCGACGAAGTCCGGCGGGTTGCCGAAGTGCGGGCCGGGGTCGACGTGGTAGTCCTTCGTCGCCACCACGTGGTCCCAGCGCTGGGGCTGGTCGGTGAGGAGGCGGGAGATTCCGGTGGCGACCCCGGCGCCGCCGGCGACGGCGAGGGAGCCGCCTTCGCAGAAGTCGTTCTGCACGTCCACGATGATCAGTGCTCGGCTCATGCCCGCACTCCTTTCCGCTGGGCTGACAGAGTTCAGGCGGTCGGTAGGACATCCACGGGGATCGCCGGGTCGCCGGCGGAGAGCTTCAGCCCCTCCCACGGGATGGAGATCAGGCACTGTCGCAGGTGCTCGCGCGACTCCACCAGCGTCGGCAGCTCGACCGGCTCCCCGCCGACCAGGTACGGCCGCTGCAGCAGCCGGTCGCCGGGCTTGCGCTCCGGCATCCCGTGCGGCATGACGACCTCTTCGGTGGCGGTGCCGGTCGGCTTGTGCCGGCGTACGGCGGTCTTGCGTCCGCCGATGGTGGCCTTGTGCTCGGAGCGCTTGACCACCGGGCGGCCTTCGACCTCGACGAGCTTGTAGACCAGCCCGGCGGTCGGGGCGCCGGAGCCGGTGACGACGGCCGTGCCGGCGCCGTAGATGTCGACGGGTTCGGCGGCGAGGGCGGCGATGGCGTACTCGTCCAGGTCGCCGGAGACGACGATGCGGGTCTCGGTGGCGCCGAGGGAGTCCAGCAGGTCGCGGGACTGCTGCGCGAGCACCGCCAGGTCGCCGGAGTCGATGCGCACCGCGCCCAGTTCCGGTCCGGCGACCGCGATGGCGTTGCGGATGCCCTGGCTGATGTCGTAGGTGTCGACCAGCAGCGTGGTGCCCTTGCCGAGGGTGGCGACCTGGGAGGCGAAGGCGGTCCGCTCGTCGTCGTGCAGCAGGGTGAAGGCGTGCGCGGCGGTCCCGGCGGTCGGAATGCCGTACCGCTGCCCGGCGGCGAGGTTGGAGGTGAAGCTGAAACCGGCGAGGTACGAGGCCCGGGCCGCGGCGACAGCCGCCTCCTCGTGGGCCCGCCGGGAGCCCATCTCGATCAGGGTGCGCCCACGGGCGGCGGTCACCATCCGGGCGGCTGCGGCGGCGATCGCGCAGTCGTAGTTGAGCACCGAGAGCACCAGAGTCTCCAGCACCACGCACTCGGCGAAGGTGCCGGAGATGGTGAGCACCGGGGAGTTGGGGAAGAAGAGCTCGCCTTCGGCGTAGCCCTCGATGTCGCCGCGGAAGCGGTAGTCGGCCAGCCAGGCGGCGGTTGTCTCGTCGACGACTCCGGTGCGGCGCAGGAACGCGACCTCGTCGGCGTCGAAGCGGAAGTCGCGGATCATGTCGATCAGCCGTCCGGTGCCGGCGACCACCCCGTAGCGGCGGCCGGTGGGCAGCCGCCGGGTGAAGACCTCGAAGACACAGCGCCGGTCGGCGGTGCCGTCCTGCAACGCCGCGCTGATCATGGTCAGCTCGTAGTGGTCGGTCAGCATGGACGGGCTAAATGCGGTCACCGCCCCAGCCTAGGGTTCAGCCGCCACCGCCGTGAACGTGGTCCGGCATCGCCGCCAGGGCGGCCGGCAGCTCCGGCCGCCCGGCGACGCCGAGTTTGCGGTAGATGCGCTGCAGGTGGTTGTCGACGGTGCGCGCCGAGAGATAGAGCCGTGCGGCGATGCCCCGGCTCGGGGTGCCCGTTGCGGCGAGCCGGGCGATCTCGGATTCGCGGGCGGTCAGCACGGGACGGCTGCCGGCGAGCGCGGGTGTGCGGACGACATCGCAGCGGGCGAGCAGGGCGGTCAGCCGACGCTGTGCGGCCAGGCTGGAATGCCGGTTGTCGCGCAGGCGCCGCACGGCCTGGGCGGCGGCTTCGGCGGCGTAGAGGTGCAGTCCCATCTCCTCGAAGGTGCCGGCGACGGCGAGCAGTTCGCTGCCGGAACCGGTCGTCAGTGCGCGGGCGTGCCACGCCAGCACCGGCGGCAGCGGTCCCTCGACGACCTCCGCCAGCTCGGCCAGGCGCTGGGCGGCGGTCGGCCGCGTCCCGCCGTGCGCCGCCACCCCGACCAGGGTCCGCGGCCGGTCGAGGCGGACCAGGTCGTGCAGGGCCCGCACCTCGTGCCCGGCGAGGCCGTCGTTCTGCAGTCGCAGCACCAGCGCCCCCAGGTGGCGCAGCGCGCCGGTGAGGTCACCGCCGCCGGCGGCGACCGCCGCGCGGGCCTGTTCCCGCCACGGATAGACCATCTCCACCGCCGGGGTGTGCACGCGGTCGGACTCGGCCATCGCCTCCCGGGCACAGGAGAGCTCCCCGCGCAGCGCTGCGGCCTGGGCCCGCTCGGCATGGGCCAGGCTGGCGAAGATCCGGCTGGTGGTGAGCAGGGCGCAGGCGCCGAGGCTGGTCCGCAGGGCGTCGGCGCTGCGGCCGCGCAGCCGGGCGGCGTAGGCGCGCAGCACCGACAGGAAGCCGCCGGCGAGGTGGAAGTCGCCGGCGGCGAAGAGGTCGGCGAACTCGTCGGCGACGATCGCGTCGAGCCCGGCGAGATCCGCGCCGAGCGCGAGCCGGGTGCCGTCGGCCACCTCCAGTGCCAGCTGCAGGTACGGCATCTGCGCGCGCCACCGGTCGCTGTCGTCCCGGACGGCGGCCAGCACCTTCTCACTGGTCAGCAGCTCCCCCTTGACCGCGTGCAGGTATCCGAGGGTGCAGTGGGCGAATGTCTGCGCCGCCGTGGGCAGAGCGGGCTGGGCGAGCACCTCGTCGCAGAGGCGCCGTGCGGCGGCGACGTCCAGCTGGTGCAGCCGCATCGCCGCCTCGAAGGAACGCACCAGGCCGCGGGCGCCCGGGTCGCCGAAGGTAGCGCCCTGTTCGGCCAGCTCCTCGACGCCGTCGGTGCGGCACTGTCCCCAGTAGGTGACCAGCGCTCGCATGGTGAGCCGGCGCGCCCGGCGCAGCTCGCTGCCGTCGCTGTCGGCGCGGTCGTCGAGCAGGGCCAGCGCCTCGTCCGACTGCCCGTTGAAGGTCAGCAGGGCGGCGAGGAGCTCGCGGGCGTCGAAGCCACCGCCGGCCGCCATCGCCGCGCGGGCGAGGCGGGTGGCCAGGGGCACGTCGTACCGGACGGAGGCCTCCTGGGCGGCGGTCAGCAGCAGGCGAGGGCTGGGGGAGTCGCCGCAGTCGAGTCGCCAGACGGCGACCCGCAGCAGGTCGTCGCCGCGCCGCTCGGCGGACTGGGCGAGCAGGTCGGCCAGCTGCGTCTTGAGGCGGCGGGCCCGGCTGACCGGGCACTGCTGCCGGACGATCTCGCCGTAGAGGGGCTGCGCCAGCCGTACGGTCGGCTCCGGTTCGTGCCGGGTGACCGAGACCAGCCCCAGCTCCTCGGCCTGTTCGACCTCGGCGGCGGTGGTCGCCCGGATGAGCAGGTCGAGGCCGAGCGGCTCACCGAAGGCGACGTACTCGGCGACGATGCGCAACCCGGGGTCGAGCTGGCCGATGCGGGCGTCGATGAGGTCGGCGAGGGTCGGGGCGATGGCGAGCCGGCCGCTCCACTGCCACTGGCCGTACGCCTCGCTCAGCTCCCCGCCGCGCCTGGCGGCTTCGATCAGCTCCCGCACCAGCAGCGGGTTGCCGCCGGCCAGACGCCAGAGCCGCTGCGCGCTGGCCGGCGCGACCGGCCCGCCGACGAGTCCGGCGATCAGTTCGGCGGTGTCGTCGAGCCCGAGCGGGCCGATGTCGACCAGGTCGGCCAGGTCGTCGGTCCAGAGTGCCCGTACGGGCAGCGGCAGCTGGCTGCCCTCGAGCCAGGCGCCGATGACGGTGGCGTTGTCGGAGCGGGCGATGAGGTGGACCAGCGCGGCCGAGGAGGCGTCGAGCAGGTGGGCATCGTCGACGGCGAGCACGATGCGCCGTCCGGCGGCCTGGCGGTGCAGGGTGTCCAGCGCCCAGCGCAGCACGCCCGCGGCGGGGAGGTTCGGTGGCTGGTCGGCGGGGAGCACCTGGGCCAGGCCGCCGAAGGGCAGGCCGGAGGTGGCGAGCGTCGCCGAGGCCGACCAGAGCGCGAAGCGTTCCGGCGGCAGGGCGGCGCTGCCCTCCCGCAGCAGCCGGCTCTTGCCGACGCCGGCCGTGCCGCTGAAGAAGATCCCCCGGCCGCCGGTCTCGGCGGCGCTGACGAGGCGGGCGAGCTCGCCGGTACGGCCCACGAAGCGCCAGGAACTCATCGTGGCAGCATATCGAGCAATATCGCTCCGCGCAGGTATGGTGACTCTGTGGAATTGAGTAGTGTGGTGCTTGTTGCTGAGTATCCCATCTCTACCGATCCACTCCGGATGGTCCGTATTCTTCTGATCCCCGCACCGGATTGTCCGACCGGCTGACTCACGGCCGCTCACCCCTGGCCAGGGAGGCCATCAGATGGAGCCCGGCGCCCGTCGCCCCGCCACTGATCTCAACCACGATCGCCTGCGCAGTACGGTCTCGGTTCCCGCCCCCCGCCCGCACAGTGGCCGTACCGGCCCGGACGAACCGCTCGCGGTCATCGTGACGGGCCCGGCCGGCGCCGGCCGGGGTGCGGTGCTGGCGGCGCTGCTGGAGACCGACCTGGCGGCGGTGACCGTCCCGGACGGCAGCTACCTCGCGGTCGGCTATGGCCGCAGCGCCCGGCGGACGGCCTACGTCCCCGGTTCCCGGCAGCCGCACTCCGGTGCCGGCCAACCCACCCGCCCGCCCCGGCGCACCCAGCTGACCAGCCCCAACCCGATGTTGCGCCACTTCGGGGTGGTCGACTGCCCGGACACCGCCTCGCTCGGTGTCGCCGGGGTCCGGGTGCTGCTGGAGGCCGCGGCCCGCGGGGGAGCCGTTCTGTTCGTCATCGGGGCCGACCAGAGCTTCGACCGGGCCGACCTCGACCTGCTCACCGAGCTCGCGGCCACCGGGGTGGAGGTCTTCTTCGCCGTCACCCCCGGCGCGGCCGGCTGGCCGGCCGAGGACGGCGCCGGGCTGGACCCGGTCGCCATCAGCGTCGACGCCCACCGGGTGGCGTTGCTCGCCTCGGTGCCGGCGCTGGCCGACGCCCCGTGGCTGCCGGTGCCCCCCGGTGATGCCGAGAAGGTCCGGCGCGCGCTGGTCTGCTGGTCGTCCCGGGAGGGACTGCGCCGGGCCAGTCAGAGCCCGCCGGAGGGGGCCGAGACCACCCGCCGGGTGAGCGTGGCCGCGACCGTCGCCGGCAGCGACTGGGCCGGACGGTTCGACAGCCACGTCCGTACCGCGGTCCACCGGCTGCGGCAGAACGTCTCCCTCGAACTGGCCAACATCCACCTGCGGGTGGTCCGTGAGATCGTCTTCTGCGGCGGTCCCGCCTCGCTGGCGGCCGTGCTCGACCGGGAGCTGCACGCGCTCTCCCTGCTGGCCACCGCCGAGTGCGACGCGACCGTCGACCAGCTGATCGACGACGGGTACGCGCTGGTCTTCGGCGGCACCGCCGAGCCCGACGTACGCCGCCGGATCATCCGGGCGGTGAGCTGGGGCCTGGCGGAGAACGGGCGCAGCCGTGACACCGGCCGGGTGCTGCTGGTCACCACCACCGGCGGGATCGCCACCCTGAGCGGCCCCGGCGCGCTCGCCGCACTCGACGTCCACCCGGCGGCCGGCCGTCACGAGGTGCTGCCCCCGGTGGGGCTGGCGCTCAGCGGCAGCTGCTACCAGCACTGGCGGGCCCCGGAGAACGCCGACCAGACCCGCGCGCGGATCTGGTCGCAGCGGGCCCTGCGTGAGATCGAGTTGGAGCTGCTGCGCGATCTGTCGCAGCGGGTGGAGGCGGTCCGGCTGGCGTTCGAGCCGGTGCTGGCCGACGCGGTGGACCACGGCATCCTGCTGGCCTGATCACCGTGTTCCGATTCACCGTCCGGGCGCGGGCGGTGGCACGATGGGGGCATGGCGGCTCCGCAGACAGCGCCGGTGCAGACCCCGGACACCCGAGAGGTGCCCGACTCCGGCCGACCCTGGGTCACGGTCGTGTGGGATGACCCGGTCAACCTGATGACGTACGTGACCTGGGTTTTCCAACGTGTCTTCGGCTACAGCCGGGAGAAGGCCGAACAGCTCATGCTCGACGTGCACCACAAGGGACGGGCCGTGGTCTCCAGCGGCGCCCGCGAGCGGATGGAGCACGACGCCGCGCAGCTGCACGGCTACGGGCTCTGGGCGACGGTGGACCGGTCATGAGCACCTTCCACCGCAGCGGGGACAGCTACCTCGCCACCTTCTCCGCCGACGAGGTGCGGGTGCTGCGCAGGGTCGCCGACGAGATCGTGGCCCTGCTCACCGACAGTTTCGACCACGGCGACCCGGTCGTCGGCCGGCTCTTCCCCGACGTCTACCCCGACGACCCGCAGGACTCGGCCGAGTACCGCCGCTACACCGAGGGCGATCTCAAGACCGCCAAGATCGATCAGGCCGGCGCGATCCTGGCGGCGCTGCCGCCACGCGGCGGCGGCACCGTCCGCCTCGACGCCGAGGAGGCCGAGACCTGGCTGCGGGCGATCAACGACGTCCGGCTCGCCATGGCGGTGCGCCTGGAGATCACCGCCGGGACCGACATCGAGGAGGAGCTGGGGCAGGCGGTTTCGGCCGACCCCGCCTCCAGCCGCGTCTTCCAGCTCTCCGTCTACGCCTACCTCGGCTATCTGCAGGAGTCGCTGCTGCAGGCGCTGATCGGTCATCCCGCCAACGCCCGGTGGTCCGAGGAGTGAGCCGGAGTCCACGCTGTGGACCGCGCCGCCGCCCTGCCGCCCGTCCCGCACCGCGCTGAACTGCGCGAACGCGACGTCTGCGCAGGTGGGTGACCGTTCCCACTTAGCGTCGTGCCGCCGGTAGGCGGTAGGCTCTGACTCGTGCTGAGCGTAGACCGGTCGATCATCGACGCGATTGTCGCGCACGCGCGTCGGGACCACCCGGACGAGGCGTGCGGCGTCGTCGCGGGCCCGATCGGGCGCGACACCCCGACCCGGCACATCCCGATGGAGAACGCCGCCCGCTCCATGACCTTCTACGAGTTCGACTCCATGGAGCAGCTGCGGGTATGGCGCGAGATGGACGACCGGGACGAAGAGCCCGTGATCATCTACCACTCGCACACCGCCACCGAGGCGTACCCGTCACGCACCGACGTCGCCTTCGCCGGCGAGCCCGGGGCGCACTACCTGCTGGTCTCGACGCAGGACGCCGAGACCGAGGAGATCCGGTCATTCCGGATCGTCGACGGCGTGGTGACCGAGGAGCCGGTGCGGATCGTCGAGGCCGGGGTGGACCCGCACGCCGTGCAGTCGTACATGTTCGGGCAGAGCCCGGCGGCGGTCGACTACGAGTGTTCCGACCGCTGACTTCTCAGCGCGTACGGCACCTCCTTCTTTTCTTCCGTCACCTTGCGGTTCTGCGATTTGGAGTACGACATCATGGCCATCGAAGTTCGCATCCCCACGATCCTGCGCAGCTACACCGGCGGCGCCAAGGTGGTCGAGGGCTCCGGCGACACCCTCGCCGACCTGCTCACCGACCTCGACTCCCGGCACGCCGGCCTGCGGGCCCGGCTGGTGACCGAGGAGGGCGTGCTGCACCGCTTCGTCAACGTCTACGTCAACGACGAGGACGTCCGCTTCCTCGGGGCGCTCGACGCCAAGCTCACCGACGGTGACAGCGTGACAGTGCTGCCCGCGGTCGCCGGTGGCGCGTTCGGCTTCGCCGCCGCCGCGGCGATGCTGGGCAACGGCTCCGCTCGCGCACTGGTTCGCTGAGGCGGATCCGGTCATGACGCGATACGACAGCCTGCTGGACGCCTGCGGCGAGACCCCTCTGGTGGGGTTGCCGCGCCTGTCGCCGACGGTGCCCGAGGGCGCCCCGCCGGTGCGGCTCTGGGCGAAGCTGGAGGATCGCAACCCGACCGGAAGCATCAAGGACCGGCCGGCCCTGTTCATGGTCCGCGAGGCCGAACGGGCCGGCCGGCTGCGCCCCGGCGACACCATCCTCGAACCGACCAGCGGCAACACCGGCATCTCGCTGGCGATGGTCGCCAAGCTGCGCGGCTACCGGCTGGTCTGCGTGATGCCGGAGAACGTCTCCGCCGAGCGGGTGCAGCTGCTGCGCATGTACGGCGCCGAGATCATCTTCTCGCCTGCCGCCGGCGGCTCCAACCAGGCGGTCGCCACCGCCAAGCAGATCGCCGCCGAGCACCCGGACTGGGTGATGCTCTTCCAGTACGGCAACGAGGCGAACGCCCGGGCGCACTACGAGACGACCGGTCCCGAGCTGCTGCGCGACCTGCCCACGATCACCCACTTCGTCGCCGGACTCGGCACCACCGGCACCCTGATGGGCACCGGCCGCTACCTGCGGGAAAAGGTCGAGGAGATTCAGATCGTCGCGGCCGAGCCGCGCTACGGCGAAGTGGTCTACGGCCTGCGTAACATCGACGAGGGCTACGTCCCCGAGCTCTACGACGCCGGCGTGCTCAACCGCCGCTTCTCGGTCGGCACCCGCGACGCGGTGCTGCGTACCCGGCAGCTGGTCGAGGTCGAGGGCATCTTCGCCGGCTTCTCCACCGGGGCGATCCTGCACGCCGCGCTGGCGGTGGCGCACGAGGCGGTCAAGCAGGGCAAACGCGCCGACGTCGCCTTCGTTGTCGCCGACGGCGGCTGGAAGTACCTCTCCACCGGCGCGTACGCCGGCACCCTCGCCGAGGCCGAGGACGCGCTCGACGGCCAGCTCTGGGCGTGACGGGTCGCCGAACAAATCCCAAGGTGTCACCTTGGCGACAAGTTGTCCCGGCTGTTCCGACGTTGCGCGGGCTGCGGCGTAGGCTGCCCTGCGTGCGTGAATCGTCGGTAATGGTCGACGGGGGCCGCTGTCCGGGATCCCGTCGTGTCGGGGGCGGTCGCGGGGCGGGCCGATGCGCCTGACCGTTCTCGGATGCGCCGGCAGCTTCCCCGGCCCGGAGTCGGCCTGCTCGGCATATCTGGTGGAGGCCGACGGCTTCCGGCTCCTGCTCGACTTCGGCACCGGGTCGCTCTCGGCGCTGCAGCGCTACGCCGGGCTGCACGCCGTCGACGCGGTCCTCCTGAGCCACCTGCACGGCGACCACATCCTCGACGCCGTCTCCTACGTGGTGGTGCGCCGCTACGCCCCGGACGGTCCGCACGAGCCATTGCCGCTCTACGCCCCGGCCGGCGCGGCCCAGCGCCTCGCCGGCGCCTACAGCGCCGACGCCGAGATCGAGTCCGTCGAGGACGTCTACGACTTCCGGACCCTCAGCGAGGGCAGCTTCGGGATCGGCCCGTTCACGGTCACGTTGGCGCGGGTCAACCACCCCGTCGAGACGTACGGGATCCGGCTGGAACACGAAGGCCGGGTGCTCTGCTAC
>Ga0233385_1000108_pt1 | contig 46626 bp, 41 predicted proteins | sample ElkDunMinimDraft_16_FD_191543 | JGI IMG/M metagenome (GOLD analysis project Ga0233385, IMG submission 191543) | Fecal eukaryotic communites from dung pellets of Tule Elk in California, USA - Elk Dung G36 | ecosystem: Host-associated > Mammals > Digestive system > Large intestine > Fecal | place...
CCCATCCGGCGAGCGTCACCGTCGAGCCGGCGTCCGTCGCGCGCAGGCTGCCGGCGTCATGGGTACGGATCACGACAGGAGTCTCCTCATCTGCGGTACAGGTTTACCCCTGGCATTCTGTCAGCCCTCCCCCGGGCCCGGTTGCGGGGTGAGGAGAAGACGGCAGCGGCGGGACCGGACCACACTGTCCGGCCCCGCCGCCCGTACGAGGTCAGCTCAGTTGATGCTCACGACCGTGCCGGCCCCGTTCGGGTACTCGATGTAGCCGGTGTGCACCCCTTCGGGCACCCCCGACCAGGTGGCGGTGAGCGTCAGCGGAACCCCGGGGTTCACCTTGGGCTTGTCCGGGGAGACCATCAGGCCGCCGACGCCGCCCTCTCCGTTGACCAGGTTCGCCTGGACGGTGAAGGGCATCTCCGTAGCACCAGGGTGCTCCAAGGACAGGACGATGAGGGTGTAGACGCCGGGTGCGGGGTTCGGGACGAGGAACCGCTGTTCAGCCGCCCGCTGGGAACCCACCTGGAAGTCCGTCTGCCCGTTCCAGAAGAGGATGCCTGCGAGCCACGCCTGCTGGTCGTCCGCGCTGCTGATGATCTCCAGCGCCTTCGTGCCGGCCGGCACCGAGATCTGGAACTCCCTGCCCAAGACGTCCTGGTCCGTGACCGAGCCGGACACCTGTGGCCCTGCGACCGCCTGGTACGCCTTGATCCGGAACTTCTCGACCATCGGGGTCACCTCGAAGGAGAGGGAGCCGGCCGGGCCGCTGCCCTTCACCTGAACCGGCGCGTCCACGACCTGCGGGGTCACCACGATCGGGCTGCGCACCGTGGCGCCGGCCCCCTTCCAGGTCAGCGAACCGGTCGTCCGTGCGTTGGCGCCCGCGGGAGCCGACTTGATCTCCATGGTGAGGGTGAACGTCCGGCTCTGCCCCGCCTCGGTGAAACGCAGGGTGGAGGGGGTCACCTTGGTCTTGAACCCGGGCAGGTCGACCTTGGCGGTGTACACACCGGGGGTGACAGCGGTGACCGTACGGGTGATGGTCTTGCCACCAGAAAGCCGGCCGACGCCGATGGACGGGTAGTTCAGGTCACTGCCCTGGATCGGAGCGACCCCGGAACCGGTCTGGTGGCCCAGCCCCTCCAGGTAGCCCAGCCACTCCTGCGGTGACGTGTCGTAGACCAGACCGGGGTTGAGCATCCGGGTGGGGTCGACGTGGCCCGCGCCCTGGGTGAAGACGTCGGTGTTCCGCTCGCCGGTTGCGGTCTTGGTGTCGTACGTGGTGGTCATCATCGCGGACTTGACCGTCGCCGGCGACCAGAGCGGGTGCTTGGCGAGGTAGAGCGCGGCCAGACCGGCGATGTGCGGGGCAGCCATCGACGTGCCGGAGTAGAAGTCGAAGTTCTTCCCGTCGTTGCCCTGCGGGGCGACCGCCGCGAGGATCCCGACGCCGGGAGCGACGATGTCCGGCTTCAGCAAGTCCCGGTGCTGGAGCGAGGGGCCACGTGAGGAGAAGGGCGCCACCTGGGGATACGGCAGGCTCGGGCCGGTCGGCAGCAGGGTGACCTGCGCGCCTGCGGTGGCCGCGTAGTCCAGCACGGTCTGCGTGTCAGGTGCGTTGATGTGCACGGTCGGCACGCCGTGCAGGTCCGCGCTGAGGTCCTGGTCGGTCGGGTTGCCCAGCACCATACCGACGCCGCCGGCCCGGGCGACCTCGGCAGACTTCTCGGGTCTCGCCACGACGCCACGCAGGCAGACGACCACCTTGCCGGCGACCTTCGCCGGGTCGAGGCTGCCGGCGACGCAGTTTTCCGCGTATTCGACGGTTGCGCTGGCGGCCTTCGCCGCCTCAGCGGTGATCAGTGGGTTGGGCCCGAGCGTCGCCCGGACCGTCGAGCTGGTGCCGGTGAAGCGGGAACCGTTGCCCAGTTCGATGCTCGCCGGGTACGGGGCGATCGTGCTGGCGCCCACCGTCATCTGCCATGGCTGGGTGTTGTCCATCGTCGACGCAGCAGGCCCGGAGTTACCCGCGGCAGCGGCGACGAAGACGCCCGCTGATGCCGCATTGAGGAAGGCCACCTGTGTCGCGTCGAGGGGCTTGGACTCACCGTCACCGCCCACGGAGTAGTTGATCACGTCAACACCGTCGGCAACGGCCTGGTCGATGGCGGCCACGAGGTCCGTGGTGTACCCGCCGGTCACCGCACCCGGACCCCCCTGCCAGAGCGCCTTGTAGACGGCGATCGCCGCGCCCGGCGCGACTCCGGAGATCTCCCCGAAGTTGGTCCCCTGCTCGGTGACGGGGACGCCGGTGTTGCCGGCTGCCGTGCCGGCGGTGTGCGCGCCGTGGCCCTGCGCGTCGCGGGGCGAGACGTAGTCGGCGCGCTTCTCCGGCGGAACGGCCGCCAGCCAGCTCTCACCGAAGTACCGGGCACTGATGATCTTCTCGTTGCAGGAGGTCTCGGTGAACTCCTCGCCGGTCTGACAGACACCGGTGAACGTGCCGCCGTCGGACTTGCGCATGACCGTGGTCGTGCCCTGCCGGTACGGCCGGTACGGGTCGGCTGCGGTGGGCGTGGCGGTGCCGAGCGGCGGGGCGGCGAACGAGGGGTTCTCCGGCCAGATCCCGGTGTCGATCACCCCGACCACGACCCCCTTGCCGGCGTTGGCCGTGCCGCCCAGCTTGGACCAGACGCCGTCGCTGCCGGACAGACCGAGGAAGTCGACGGAGTTGCGGTCGTCGACAGGCTTGTGCAGCCTGTTCGGGGTGATGGACAGCACGCCTTCGGCGAGCTGCAACCTCGCCACCTGCGCCGGGGTCAGCTCGGCGACGAAGCTGTTCGAGACGACATAGTTGCTACGCCGCGCCTCGGCGCCCACAGTGCGCGCCACCTTGGCGTGCTTGCTCTTCAGGTGGCTGCGGTAGCGCTGGGCGTCGGCGCTGCGCACGTCCACCTTCCTGCCCTTGCCGGGCTTGGTGGCGGCGATCCCGGCGACCCCACCCTCGTAGGTCGCCAACGGCTCGTCGGTCAGGGTGACGATGTAGGTCCCGGCGCTGCTGTCGCCGGCATCGACGGACCGCAGGGTCGACAGCGTCGGGGGCGTCGGCTGGCCGGACGCCGGCAGTGGGTTGAGCGTGATCGCCAGGGCTGCGGCAGCCAGCGCGACCCCGTAGCGGGAGAGTGTTCGGTTCCTAGCGGCCATTGTTCCTCTTCATGTGGTTGAAGGACGAATTCCGGTTCGCACCCGGCAACACCACTGGGTGGGCTGGTCAGTAGTGAACGTCTCCGCCCGAAACATGTCGAGATATCTTCGTGGCGTCTTCGGCCACGTGGCGAAACCCGCCACCAGGCCGGGTCGGCGGCGACAGGAGGGGGCGACGTGCGAACCGATGCGGTGCTCGCCGCATTGGGAATCAGCAGTTTCGATGAGCGGGTCTACCGTCTCCTACTGGCTGAACCCAACCAACCCCACTCCGCGCGCGCCGCCGAACTGGGAGTCACGCCGAGCCGTCTCCGCGCCGCCATCACCCGCCTGGTCCATCACGGACTCGTCCGGCGGACAGCACCCGGCAGGTACGAGGCGGCCGGGCCGCACGCGGCCCTGACGACGCTCGTCGCCCAGCGCCGGCTGGCGAACGAGGCGGCGCTGGGCGGCGTACAGGCCGCGATCGGGGACTTCAACCAGATGTTCCGGACGGCACGGCTACGTGACCCGGGACGGTGGGTGGAGGTGGTGTCCGGCCGGGACACGGTCATCGCCCGGATTGACGAACTCATCGAGTCCGTCCGCACCCACCTGTGGGTCCTCGACCGGCCGCCCTACATGACGGAGTTGGCCGGAACCCCCAAGACCAACAAGACGGAGACGGAGCTGACCGAAACCCTGATCGCCAGAGGGGTCGAGCTCCGCTCCGTCTACTGCCCGGAGTCCCTGGAGCGCCCCGGCCGTTTCGAGATGCTGGTCCGCCTCAGTGAACTGGGGGAACAGGCCCGAATGCTGCCCAGCCTGCCCTTCAAACTACGGATCATGGATCTGCGGGTGGCGGCGGTCTCGCTGACCGGCGGGGCCTACGACAACGTCGCGCTGATCCACCCGTCCGGGCTGCTCGACGCGCTGATCGAACTGTTCCAGGTGTACTGGAACCAGGCGAAGCCGCTGATCAGCGACGAACCACCGGTCATGGACAAGCCCAGCGACGAGGATCTGCTACTGCTCCAGATGCTCAAGGCCGGCCTGAAGGACGAAGCCATCGCCCGTCAGCTCGGGGTCAGCGCCCGTACCGCCACCCGCCGGATCGCTGCGCTGGTCGAGCGTCTGGGCGCCACCACCCGGTTCCAGGCCGGCGCGGAGGCGTCCGCTCGCGGCTGGCTCTGACAACGGCGGCGGTGGGAGGCATGCTCCGGCCGACCGCGGCACGCGGACGGGCCGCCGGGATCACCCGGCGGCCCGTTGCGGTGCGATGGATCAGAAGACGCTGACGCCGTAGCGGTTGAGCGCCTCGATGACCGGCTGGAAGTAGGTCGTGCCACCGGTGCGGCAGTTGCCGCTGCCGCCGGAGGTCAGACCCAGGGCGACGGTGCCACTGAAGAGCGAGCCGCCGCTGTCGCCCGGCTCGGCGCAGACGTTGGTGCGGATCAGGCCGGAGACGGAGCCCTCGGCGTAGTTCACCGTGGCGTTGAGCGCGGTGACCGAACCGCTGCGCAGCCCGGTGGTGCTGCCGGAACGCTGCACCGACTGGCCGACGTAGGCGTTGCCGGCGGAGGTGATGTCACGGAAGCTGCCGTTGTAGAGGGAGACGTTGCCGGCGGCGTTGGCGGAGTTGTTGTGCCGCACGATGCCGTAGTCGTTGCCCGGGAAGCTGGTGCCGGTGCGGGTGCCCAGCAGGCTGGTCTGACCGGAGTTGCTGTACCAGCTGGAGGAGATGTTGGTGCAGTGCCCGGCGGTCAGGAAGTAGTAGGTGCTGCCGCTACGGACGTTGAAGCCGAGCGAGCAGCGACCGCCGCCGCCGGCGTAGATGGCCTGGCCACCGGAGATGAGGGTGCTCATCACGCCGGCCTCGGCCTCGATCCGGACCGCGCCGCCGAGGCGGGCGGCGGCAGCTTCGACCCGCGCCAGCTTGGCGCCGGTGACGGTGCTGTCGACCGAGACGACGACCTGGTTGCTGGCCGGGTCGACCCACCAGGCGGTGCCGGGGACACGGGCGGTGCGGTCGAGCAGATCGGTGGCGCGGGCGAGTTCGGCGGCGCCGCGCTCGACGATGCGCGGGGTGGCGCCGGCGGCGCGGACGGCGCTGGCTGCGGCTTCGTCGGTGACGGTGACGACCATCTTGCCGTCGGTGCCGGCGTAGGTGCCGGCGGAGCGGTCGCCGAGACGTTCGGCGATTGCGGCGGCGGCGTCGGGGGTGGCGGGCGAGGGAGCGGCCTGGACGGGGGTGCCGGCGAGCACGCCGACCGCCAGGGTGCCGGCCGCGGCGAGGGTGACGACGCGGCGCAGCGATGACCTCGTGGGTCGCATACAGGGCCTCCTGGGGAGAGGAGGACGTGCCGGGGTGACACGTCCGATTGGCGCGAAATCTGGGGGAATCCCGAGCCATCCCGAAGTATTCAGACATTTATGATCGTGAGCAAGATGCTACGGCGCAACTTTCTCCGCGCACCCGCTCCCACCAGCACTTTCGCGTGGAAAATCCATTAGCCGCAGGGTGTATACACACCGTGTATACACGCCGTGTAGTGTCCTTCTCATGTCCATCAGCCAAATCTTCCTGGCGCTGCTCGAAGAGCAACCCCGGCACGGGTACGACCTGAAACGCGCCTACGACGAACACCTCGGCGCCGACCGGCCACTGGCGTACGGGCAGGTCTACTCGACCCTGGCCCGGCTGCTGAAGAACGGGCTGGTCGAGGTCACCGGCGTCGAACCCGGAGAGGGCCCCGACCGCAAGCGCTACGCCATCACCGACGCCGGCGTCACCGACGTCGACCGCTGGCTGCGCAGCCCCGAGAAGCCCGAGCCGTACCTGCAGAGCACCCTCTACAGCAAAGTGGTGCTCGCCCTGCTCACCGGCCGCCCCGCCAACGAGGTGCTCGACACCCAGCGCGCCGCACACCTGCGGCTGATGCGGGAGCTGACCCGGCGCAAGGCCGGCGGCGACCTCGCCGACATGCTCATCTGCGACCACGCACTGTTCCACCTCGAGGCCGACCTGCGCTGGCTGGAGCTGACCGCAGCGCGCCTCGACGACCTCACGAAGGCGGTACGCCCGTGACCACCACCGGAGACGGCGCGCTGCTGCACGCCGAGGACCTGCGCAAGGCGTACGGCCCCACCCCCGCCCTCGACGGGGCGTCGTTCACGATCCGCGCCGGCGAGGTGGTCGCCGTGATGGGCCCCTCCGGCTCCGGAAAGTCGACCCTGCTGCACGCCCTGGCCGGGATCATCAGGACCGACTCCGGGCGCATCGTCTACGGCGACCGGGAACTGTCGGCGATGTCCGACAGCGAGCGCAGCGCGCTGCGCCGCAGCGACTTCGGCTTCGTCTTCCAGTTCGGACAGCTGGTTCCCGAACTCACCTGCCTGGAGAACGTCGCGCTGCCGCTGCGCCTGGGCGGCGTCCCGCGCCGGACGGCGACCGAGCGGGCCGGCCAATGGCTGGACCGGCTCGAAGTGGGCGACGTCGCCGGCAAGCGCCCCGGTCAGGTCTCCGGCGGCCAGGGGCAGCGGATCGCTGTCGCCCGCGCCCTGGTCACCACGCCCCGGATCATCTTCGCCGACGAACCGACCGGGGCGCTGGACTCCCTCAACGGCGAACGGGTGATGCAGCTCTTCACCGACGCGGCCCGCCAGAGCGGCGCCGCCGTCATCCTGGTCACCCACGAGGCGCGGGTGGCCGCGTACTCCGACCGGGAGATCGTGGTGCGCGACGGGCGCACCCGCGACGACCGGCTGGCGGCGCAGCAGTGAGGGCCCGGTTGCGCGATCTGCTCCTGGGAGCACGGCTGGTCTTCGCCGGCGGCCGCGACGGCCTGCTGCGCACCACCTTCATCGCCGTCGGTATCGGACTCGGGGTGGCCGTGATGCTCGGAGCCGCGGCGATCGGCCCGATGATCGAGGCGCGCGCCGACCGCACCGACGGGCGCTCCTACGAGCTGTTCCGCTACCCCGCCCTGGAGCAGGGACCGAACACCCTGCTGATCTCCTCCTACGACACGATCTACCACGACATCGTCGTGCAGGGCTGGCGGCTGCAGCCCGAGGGCGCCGCCGCACCGGTCCCACCCGGCCTGGACGCGCTGCCGAAACCGGGCGAGATGGTCGTCTCCCCGAAACTGCGGGCCCTGCTCGCCGAGGAGGAGCTGCTGCGCGAGCGTCTCGACCACCCGATCGTCGGGACCATCGCCGACAAAGGGCTCTCCGGACCCGGCGAGTACTCCTTCTACCTCGGCGCCGATGGCCTGGACCACCACGGCTTCGCGGGCACCCGAATCGACCACTTCGGCGAGCAGAGCTCCAACGACATCGACCCGGCGCTGATCCTGCTGATGCTGGTCGCCTTCACGGTGCTGCTGCTGCCGATCGGCATCTTCACCGCCACCACGATCCGCTTCGGCGGTGAACAGCGCGACCGGCGGCTGGCCGCGCTGCGGCTCATCGGCGCCGACCAGGCGATGGCCCGTCGCATCGCCGCCGGAGAGGCCTTCGTCGCCGCCCTCTGCGGCCTCGTCATCGGCGCGCTCTTCTTCCTCGCCGGCCGGCAACTGGTCGAGGGAATCACCCTGCAGCGCATCAGCGTCTTCGCCGCGGACATCGTGCCCGTACCGGCGCTGGCCGCCCTGATCGCGATCGCGGTCCCCGCGACCGCGGTCGCCGTCGCCCTCTTCGCGCTGCGGCGCGTCTCGATCGAGCCCCTCGGCGTGGCCCGCAACAGCGGGACGCCGACCCGCCGGCGGCTCTGGTGGCGGCTGCTGCTGCCGGCGCTCGGCGTCGGCGGGCTGCTGACGGCGAACTTCGACCCGGAGAGCAGCCAGATCCGCGACGAACAGCTGGTCGCCTCGGTGCTGCTGCTGCTGATCGGTGTGGCGGCGCTGCTGCCCTGGCTGGTCGACGCGGTCGTCGCCCGCCTCGGCGCCGGGCCGGTCGCCTGGCAGCTCGCCGTACGGCGGCTGCAACTGCACTCCGACACGGCCGCGCGCACGGTCAGCGGGGTGACTGTCGCCGTCGCCGGGGGTCTGGCCCTGCAGACCCTCTTCGCCGGCCTCGCCGGGACCTACCAGGCGGAGACCGGCAGCGACCTGCGCCGCGCCGGGATGAGCGTGCAGGTCTGGCACAGCGCTGACGCCCGAATGATCGACACCCTGGTGACCCGGCTGCGCGAGGCACCGGGCGTGACCGCGGCGACCGCGGTGCTGCGCGCCGATCTGGCCTATCAGCCGCGCTCCGGCGAGGAGACCTACGCGACGCTGCTGATCGGCGACTGTGCCGCCCTGGGCCAGTACGCGCAGCTGCCCCGCTGCGCCGACGGCGACGCCTTCGCCGCCCGGACCGAGACCGACGACCCCAGCCAACGGCTACCGGCGGCCCGCACCCCGGTGCGGATCACCCACAGCGAAGACGGCACGGACTGGCGGGTTCCGGCCGTGCTGACCGACGTGCCGGCCGTCGCCGCCCCGGACGGCACCCGGGCGCCCGCTCTGCTCCTCACCCCGCGCGCGGCGGGCCTCGACGGACTCGGCGGGCTGCACGCGCAGGCGTTCGCGAAGCTGGATCCGGCCGACCCGGACGCGATCGAACGGGTCCGCAACATCGCCCTCGACGTCCACCCCGCGTTCGTCGCCGACGAACTCACCGCGTACCGCACCGACCGCACCTTCGATCAGATCCGCCGCGGCATCCTCATCGGCGTGGTCGCCCTGCTCACCCTCCTGGGAGCGGGGCTGCTGGTGACGATGCTGGAGCAGCTGCGGGAACGGCGGCGGCTGCTGGCCGCGCTGGTCGCCTTCGGGACCCGGCGGCGCACCCTGGGTGCCTCACTGCTCTGGCAGACCGCGATCCCGATGCTGCTCGGGCTCGGCCTGGCGGTGCTCACCGGCGGGCTGCTCGGCGCCGTCCTGCTGCGGCTGGTGCAACAGCCGGTACGCCTGGACTGGGGCGCGGTAGCCACGATGACCGGACTGAGCGCCGGCGTGGTGCTGCTGGTCACCGCGCTGAGCCTGCCGCTGCTCTGGCGGCTGCTGCGCCCGGGCGGGCTGCGCACCGAGTAGTCCTGCGCCGGTCGGCACGGGCAGCGGCCGACTCGGGGCCGGCGACGCTGCGCGAAGCGGCCGGCGCGAGGCCGGGCCGGTCCGGGGGCAACCCCGGACCGGCCCGCCGTCAGCTCTGGCGGGCGTCGATCCGGGCCTGGCGGGCGTCGCGCTTCTCCTCGAATCGCGACGCCGCCTGCTCCAGGTCGTCGAGGTGACGGCCGAGCTGCTCCTGCGCCGCGGCGCCGTCGGCGTCGAGCCCGCTGACGTTGAAGACGTCCCACTGTCGCAGCACCGGGATCAGCACCTCGTCACGGTGCTGGCGCAGGTCGTAGATGCCGGCCAGGGCGATCGCCACCGACTTGCGGGCGAAGCCCTCGATGCCGTTGCCCGGCATCTGGAAGTCCGCCACCACGTCCGCCACCGCGCGCATCGCCTGGCTCGGGGCCAGCTCGAAGGAGGCCGCCAGCAGGTTGCGGTAGAAGAGCATGTGCAGGTTCTCGTCGGCCGCCACCCGGGCCAGCAGCCGCTCGCAGACCTCGTCGCCGGTGGCCCGGCCGGTGTTGCGGTGCGCGATCCGGGTCGCCAGCTCCTGGAACGACACGTACGCCAGCGAGTGCAGCACCTCGTCGCCGTGGACGTTGACGTAGCCGTTCTCCATGTGGGTCATCCGGGCCCGCTCCAGCGCCACCGGATCCACCGCCCGGGTGACCGTCAGGTAGTCACGGATGGCGATGCCGTGCCGGCCCTCCTCCGCCGTCCAGCGGTGCACCCAGGTCCCCCAGGCGCCGTCCCGGCCGAACGTGGTGGCGATCTCGTGGTGGTACGAGGGCAGGTTGTCCTCGGTGAGCAGGTTGACCACCAGCGCCGTGCGCGCCACCTCGGGGATGGTGCTGTCCTGCGGCGACCACGGCTGCCCGTCGAGCACGCCGTCGAAGGTGCGTCCCTCGCTCCACGGGACGTACTCGTGGGGGAACCACTCCTTCGCGGCGGCCAGGTGCCGGTCGAGGTTGGCGGCGACGACGGGTTCGAGCTCGACCAGCAGGGCGGTCTGGCTCAGCGGCGCGGTGGTCATGGCATCTCCCTACGGTGGCGTAACTTACGTCACCGTAGGGGGCGAAATCCGTACGCGCGAGTAATCGTCTCAGCCGATGGTCGGGTGCAGGTCCGCAGACGGCGGCTGCCACGCTGCGGCGTCGCCGACCACCTGATCGCCCGAGCGAATGTCCTTGACCTGGTCGGGGCCCCCGTCGACGCCGGGGAACCAGACGTAGGGAATGCCGCGCCGCTCGGCGTAGCGGATCTGCTTGCCGAACTTCGCCGCGGTCGGCGCCACCTCGCAGGCGATCCCACGCCCCCGCAGTGACTGCGCGATCCGGTTCGCGACGTTCCGCTCCCCCTCGTTGGGCAGCGCCACCAGCACACAGGTGGGCACATTCCGGGAGATCGTCAGCGCGTCGGCGCCGAAGAGCAGGCCGAGCAGGCGGGTCACGCCGATGGAGATCCCCACGCCGGGGAAGCGGGTGGCGCCGGAGGTGGCGAGGTTGTCGTACCGGCCGCCGGAGCAGATCGAGCCGAACTTCTCGTACCCGAGCAGCTGGGTCTCGTAGACGGTGCCGGTGTAGTAGTCGAGGCCGCGGGCGATGCGCAGATCCGCCACGCAGAGGCCGGGGGCGTGCTCGGCGGCGGTCTCCACCACCTGGACCAGTTCGTCGACGCCCTCGTCGAGCAGCGGGTTGCTCACGCCGAGGGCCTGGATGGCGTCGGCGAACGAGGCGTTGGCAGCGGAGATCTCCGCCAGCGCCAGGCAGGCCTTCGCCTGTGCCGGCGTGGCGCCGGCGGTCTCGGCGAGCAGATCGGCGACCTTCGCCGGGCCGATCTTGTCAAGCTTGTCGATGGCGCGCAGCGCCGCCTCTGGGTCGGTCAGCCCGATGCCGGTGTAGAAGCCCTCGCAGATCTTGCGGTTGTTGACCTGGATGCGCACCGGCGGGATCGGCAGCCCGCGCAGCGCGTCGCCGATCACCAGCGGCATCTCCGCCTCGTAGTGCGCCGGCAGCGTGTCCCGGTCGACGATGTCGATGTCGGCCTGAACGAACTCGCGGTAGCGCCCCTCCTGCGGTCGCTCACCCCGCCAGACCTTCTGGATCTGGTAGCGGCGGAACGGGAACTGCAGCTTGCCCGCGTTCTCCAGCACGTACCGGGCGAACGGCACGGTCAGGTCGAAGTGCAGGCCGAGGGTGTCGTCGCCGGCGGGGGCGTCGCCCTCCTCGTGCAGCCGGCGAATGACGTAGACCTCCTTGGAGGTCTCCCCCTTGCGCAGCAGCTGGTCCAGCGGCTCCACCGCCCGGGTCTCCAACGGAGAGAAGCCGTAGAGCTCGAAGGTGCGGCGGATGCGGTCCAGCACGTACTGCTCGATCATCCGCTGCGGCGGCGACCACTCGGGAAAACCGGAAATCGGCGTGGGCTTGCTCATGGGGTCTCCTCGACTCCGGCGGATCTAAAGGCCGCGGGTGGGCGCGGGCGGCGTCGGGCCGGCCTGGCTCACCTCGAGCAGGTACGGGTTGCCGGCGCGCTCGCGGCCGATGGTGGTGGCCGGGCCGTGCCCGGGCAGCACCACCGTGTCGTCGGCCAGCGGCAGGATCTTGTCACGCAGGCTGGCGAGCATCGCCGGCATGCTGCCGCCGGGCAGGTCTGTGCGGCCGATCGACCCGGCGAAGAGCACATCCCCGCTCAGGCAGATCTCGTCGGCGTCGAACTGCGCGCCGGTGGCGGGCAGCCGGAAGAGCACCGAACCGCGGGTGTGACCGGGGGCGTGGTCGACGGTGATCTCCAGGCCGGCGATCTCGATCGCGCCGCCGTCGGGGAGCGCGGCCACGTCCTCCGGCTCCGAGTACGGAAGCCGTCCGCCGAAGAGGCTCGCCGGGTCGATGGAGAGCGCCTTGCCCGGGTCGGCGAGCAGCTCCCGATCCTGCGGGTGGATGTAGGCGGTGATGCCCCGGGCACCGCAGACCGGCGTCACCGAGAAGGTGTGGTCGAGGTGTCCGTGGGTCAGCAGGACCGCGGCGGGGTGCAGCCGGTGCTCCGCCAGCAGCGCGTCGAGCCGGTCGAGTACGCCGATTCCCGGGTCGACCACCACACACTGCTCCCCCGCCGCCGCGGCCACCACATAGCAATTGGTGCCGAAGACGTCCGAAGGAAAGCCGGCCACCAGCACGTCTATCCCCTTCCCCGCCGGTTGCTGTCGTCACCGGCAGCCTAGCTGGGGCTCGTACAACACTTTTGCAGCCGCTACCCGTACACTCTGGCGGGCATGTGGCATGGTGCGCCGAGGTCCGCCCGGCGCGTGCGCCGGACCACCACGACGACCAGGGTAGAGGAAGGGGTGCGCGGGTGGCTTCCAGCAGGGACCGACAGCGCAAACTGGCGCGGGCGAAGCTCGACCGGCAGATGGCGCGACGGGCTGCCTCACTGCGGCGCCGGCGCCGGATTCAGGCCGGCATCGGCGCGACAGCCGCCCTGGTCCTGGTCCTGGCCGGCGCGCTCTGGGCCGGCGGTGTTTTCGACTCCAAGCCGGCCGACAACCTCGACGCCGCCGACGAGACCTGCCTCTGGGTCTCGCAGGACTCCGGCGCGAACCCCGAGTTCACCGAGGTAGGCAAGCCCGAGGCGACGGGTCTGCCGACCGAGGGCGTCCGGACGATGACCATCGGCACCAACCAGGGCGGTCCGATCACCGCGGAGCTGGACCTGGCCGAGGCGCCCTGCGCGGCGGCCAGCATCAGCTACCTGGCCGGCCAGGGCTTCTACGACAACACCGTCTGCCACGAGATCACCGCCGAGGGCGCGCTGCGGTGCGGCGACCCCAGCGGCAGCGGCTTCGGCGGACCGACGTACACCTTCCCCGACGACAACATCGCCGACACCGGTGACGGCCCGGCCTACCCGGCCGGGACGGTCGCGATGATCGGGGCCCCGAAGGGCGCCAACGGCAGCCAGTTCCTGATCTTCTTCAAGGACTTCGACACCGACGACCCGCAGTACCCGGTGGTCGGCAAGGTCACCGACGGCATGAAGGTGGTCGAGAAGATCGGCAAGCTGCCGACCGTGGAGAACGCCAACGCCGAGAAGGTCAAGCCGGAGACCGACGTGGTGATCGAAAGTCTGACCGTGGGCGCGCCGGTCGCCGCGACCGTGGCGCCGCAGCCGAGCGACGCGACGAGCCCGCAGCCGTCCAGCAGCGCCAGCGCCGGTTGAGCACGTCCGCAACAGCCCGAGTTTCCCAGGAGGCACGACGGTGACGTCCACCAGAGATCGGCAACGCGCGGCGGCCCGCGCGCGGCTGGAGAAGGCGATGGCCGAACGGGCGTCGCAGGCCCGCCGCCGACGCAAGACCCAGGCGGTTCTCGGCGCCGGGCTGGCCCTGCTGCTGGTCGTCGGCGGCACCGTCTGGATGGTCGCCGCCCTCGGCGGGGACGACGAGACCGAGACTCCGACGGCCTCCTCCCCGGCGACGAGCACCCAGTGCGCCTGGAGCGAGATGCCCAAGGAGGGCCGCCCCGAGCAGATCAAGGACGTCGGTCTGCCGCCGGAGACGGCCAGCACGGTCGGCACCCAGGACATGACGATCGACACGAACCTCGGTCAGATCGGCGTGCGGGTCAACCTGGCCGACACCCCCTGCACCGCGGCGAGCTTCACCCACCTGGCCGCGAACGGCTTCTTCGACGGCAGCAAGTGCCACCGGCTGGTTGCCGAGGAGAACTTCAAGGTGCTGCAGTGCGGCGACCCGAGCGTCACCGGCAAGAAGTGGACCGAGCTCGACGGCACCGGCGGCCCCTCCTACCGCTTCATGGAGGAGAACCTGCCGGTCGACAAGCGGCCGCCGTACCCGGCGGGTGTGATCGCGATGGCGAACACCGGTCAGCCCGGCAGCACCGGCAGCCAGTTCTTCATCGTCTACGGCGACTCCGAACTCGGCCCGGACTACACGGTCCTCGGCACGATCACCGAGGGCATGGACATCGTCGAGGAGGTCGGCGCGGCCGGCCATGACAACGCCTTCGCAGAGCAGGCCGGCGGCGGGCACCCGAAGAAGCAGGTCGTGATCAAGACTCTGACGATGAGCCAGCCCAAGAGCTGACCCCGCTCATCGAACGCGAAGGCCCGCCACCCCGGATGTTCGGGGCGGCGGGCCTTCGCGTTGATCCGGAGGGGCAGGCCGGGGCGCGATCGTTCGCGCAGGCCGACGGCGGACCGCACCGCCATCGGGGGCGGGCACACCCTGCGCGCCGGCGCTCCGCTCAGGAGCCGGAGGTCACCCGGTACGCGTCGAACACCCCGTCCACCTTGCGCACCGCGGCAAGCAGGTGCCCGAGGTGCTTCGGGTCGGCCATCTCGAAGCTGAAGCGGCTCACCGCCACCCGGTCCCGGGTGGTGGTGACCGTGGCGGAGAGGATGCTCACCCGCTCCTCGGAGAGCACCCGGGTAACGTCGGTGAGCAGCTTGTGCCGGTCGAGCGCCTCCACCTGGATGGCGACCAGGAAGGTCGAGCCGCTGGTCAGCTTCCAGCTCACCTCGAGGATCCGCTCGCCCTGCTCGCGCAGGTCCGCGGCGTTGGCGCAGTCGTCACGGTGCACACTCACCCCGCCGGAGCGGGTGACGAAGCCGAAGACCGAGTCCGGGGGCACCGGCGTGCAGCAGCGGGCCAGCTTGATCCAGACATCGCTGACCCCGCGCACGACGACGCCGGGGTCACCGGTGTTGGTACGGGCCCGCTGGGGCCGGGTCGGCACCGCCGTCTCGGCGATGTCCTCGACCACGCCCTCTTCGCCGCCGTAGGTGGCGATGAGCTTGTGCACCACCGACTGCGCCGAGACCTGGCTGTCACCGACAGCCGCGTAGAGCGAGGCGACGTCGGCAAGGTGCAGATCCCGGGCGATCACCATCAGGTTGTCGTGGGTGAGCATCCGCTGCAACGGCATGCCCTGCTTGCGCATCGCCTTGACGATCGCTTCCTTGCCGGTTTCGATCGCCTCCTCGCGCCGCTCCTTGTTGAAGTACTGGCGGATCTTGGTGCGCGCGCGAGGGCTCTTGACGAAGTGCAGCCAGTCCTGGGTCGGGCCGGCCGTCTCCGACTTCGAGGTGAAGATCTCGATGACGTCGCCGTTGGAGAGCGTCGACTCCAGCGGCACCAGCTTGCCGTTGACCCGGGCGCCGATGCACTTGTGCCCGACCTCGGTGTGTACGGCGTAGGCGAAGTCGACCGGGGTCGAGCCGGTCGGCAGCGGGATGACGTCCCCCTTGGGAGTGAAGACGTACACCTCCTGGCTGGAGAGGTCGAACCGCAGCGCGTCGAGGAACTCGCTCGGGTCGGCGGCCTCCCGCTGCCAGTCCAGCAGCTGCCGCAGCCAGGTCATCTCGTCGATGTGCGCCGGCGGACCGACGACCTGCGTGCCCTTGTGCTCCTTGTACTTCCAGTGCGCCGCGATACCGAACTCCGCCGTGCGGTGCATGGCGTGGGTACGGATCTGCATCTCCACCGGCTTGCCGGTCGGCCCGATCACCGTGGTGTGCAGCGACTGGTACATGTTGAACTTCGGCATCGCGATGTAGTCCTTGAACCGGCCCGGCACCGGCTGCCAGTTCGCGTGGATCACCCCGAGGGCCGCGTAGCAGTCGCGCACCGTGTCGACCAGGATCCGGACACCGACCAGGTCGTAGATGTCGTTGAAGTCGCGCCCGCGCACGATCATCTTCTGGTAGATCGAGTACAGGTGCTTCGGCCGGCCGGTGGTCTCCGCCTTGATCTTGGCCGCCTTGAGGTCGACCTGGACCTTGCGGGTCACCTCGCGCAGCAGCGCCTCGCGCTGCGGCTGGTGCTCCCCGATCAGCCGGTTGATCTCCTCGTACCGCTTCGGGTAGAGGGTGCCGAAGGCAAGATCCTCAAGCTCCCACTTGACGGTGTTCATACCGAGGCGGTGGGCCAGCGGGGCGAGGATCTCCAGCGTCTCCTTGGCCTTCTGCTCCTGCTTGGGCCGGGGCAGGAAGGTCAGGGTCCGCATGTTGTGCAGCCGGTCGGCGAGCTTGATCACCAGGACGCGCGGGTCCTTGGCCATCGCGACCACCATCTTGCGGATGGTCTCGGCCTTGGCCGCGTCGCCGAGCTTGACCTTGTCCAGCTTGGTGACGCCGTCGACGAGGAGCGTGACCTCGGGGCCGAAGTCCTCCTTCATCTCGTCGAGGGTGTAGCCGGTGTCCTCGATCGTGTCGTGCAGCAGCGCGGCGACCAGCGTGGTGGTGTCCATCCCGAGGTTCGCCAGGATGGTCGCCACCGCCAGCGGGTGGGTGATGTACGGGTCGCCGGACTTGCGGTACTGCCCGGTGTGCCAGCGGGCAGCCATGTCGAAGGCACGCTGCAGCAGCCGCACGTCGGCCTTGGGGTGGTGCTCGCGGTGACAGGAGATGAGCGGCTCCAGCACCTCGCTGACGTGCGAGGACTGCCAGGGGGCGTTGAACCGGGCGAGGCGCGCCCGTACCCGGCGTCCGGTCGGCGCGCTGGCGAGGTTGAAACTCGCCCCGCCCGTCGCCGGGGACGCCTCGGCGGTGGCGGCGAGTTCGTTCTCGAGGGCCGGCGACGCCTCGGCGGGCGGCTTGCTGCCCGCGGCGGCGCCCTCGGGCGGCGGGGCAGCCTCGCCGGCGCCGCCTGTGGGCACCGTGTCCTCCACCGGAGGAACGACCTCGTGGGACACCGGTCTCCTCACCGTTGCTTCGGGGACGCGCCGGCTCGCCCGGCCGGTCGGTCCCGCCGCGACCGGCCGCCCACGCGACCGGTCAGATCCCACCGGGCCGACGCGACGGTGGTCGCGCCTGCTCGGCGTAGAGAATGCTACTCGCCCCCGGCACCGGTTGCCCCGCCCCGACAGCGGCGTCCGGCGGGCGTGGCGGGATCAAACAGTCAGAAGTGCATGCAGCGGACGCGGTGCGAGCCGCTCGCGCCCACCGAGGAAGCCCAGCTCCAGCAGGACACTGAATCCGGCGATAGTGCCCCCGGCCCGCTCCACCAGGTCCATCGTGGCGTTCGCGGTGCCGCCGGTGGCGAGCACGTCGTCGACGACCAGCACCCGGTGCCCGGCGGTGAATGCGTCCTGGTGCACCTCCAGCGCGGCCTTGCCGTACTCCAGCTCGTAGGAGGCCGTGTACGCCGCACGCGGGAGCTTGCCCGCCTTGCGCACCGGCACCACCCCGACCCCGGTGGCGTACGCGAGCGCGGCGGCGATCACGAACCCGCGGGCCTCGATGCCGGCCACCACGTCGAAGGAGTCCCGGCCGTGGTGCTCGACGATCGCGTCGATCACCTGCCGGAAGACCTCCCCGTCGGCGAAGAGCGGCATCAGATCCTTGAAGACCACGCCCGGACTGGGAAAGTCGGGTACGTCCAGCACCCGGCCGGCCACCAGCTGTGCGATGGCCGGGCCGCTGTCGCCCCGTACCCCGCCCTGCGTATGCGTCACACTCTCACCTCTTGAAACGAGGACGTCCCGCACACCGTCTCCACGGCATGCGGGACGTCCGATTACCGGTTCGACCGGATTGTCAACGGTTCTTCGCGCCACTGGGCCGGTTGCCGCCCGGGCGCCCCTTGGCGGCCTGACGCTTGGCCACGGGCCGAGCGCCCGGCCTGGGTGCGGCGGTGGCGAGGGCCGGGTCCGACCCCACACCGGCGCCGACCTTGGGCACCTGGATCTCGCCCCGCTCGATGGCGGAGCGGCGCGCCAGCACCCGCTTGTTGTGGGTGGCGATGCGCGGCTCCCGGTCCTTGAGGGTGACCAGCAGCGGAGTGGCGAAGAAGAGCGACGAGTAGACCGCCAGCGCCATACCGACGAAGAGCACCAGACCGAGGTCCTTGAGCGTGTCGGCACCCAGCAGCGGGCCGATGAAGAGCAGGCCACCGACCGGCAGCAGCGCCACCACGCTGGTGTTGATCGACCGCATCAGGGTCTGGTTGACGGCGAGGTTCGCCGCCTCCCCGTAGGTCTGGTTGTTGCGGCCGGTGATGCCCGCGGTGTTCTCCTGGACCTTGTCGAAGACCACCACCACGTCGTAGAGGGCGAAGCCGAGGATGGTCAGGAAGCCGATGACCGTCGAGGGCGTCACCTCCCAGCCGACCAGCGAGTAGACCCCGGCGGTGAGGGTGAGGTTGAGCAGCAGCGAGGAGACCGCTGCCACCGCCATCCGCCACTCGAGTCGGATGATCAGATAAGCCGAGACCAGCACGAGGAAGAAGAGCAGACCACGCAGTGCCGAATTGCTCACCTGGTCACCCCAGGAGGCGCTCACCCCGTTCTGACCGATCGCCTGCGGGTCGAGGCCGAAGGCGTCGGCGAGCTGCACCTTGACGCTCTCGGCCTCCTCCGGGCTCAGTTCTGCGGTACGAAACTCGTACTGTTCGCCCTCGGCGTTGCCGACCCGCTGCGCCGCGCCGACCTCGCCACCGTTGGTGGCTCCGAGGGTGGTGTTGACCTGCGCCTCGGCCTCCTCCAGCGTGCCGACGGAGGTCGGGACGCTCAGCTTCGTGCCGCCGGTGAAGTCGATTCCGAAGGCGAAACCGCGGAGACCGAAACTGAGCAGCGCCACCAAGGCGACCACAATCGCGATGGAGTACCAGAGTTTGCGCCGGCCGACGATGTCGATGCCGGCCTCACCCTGATAAAGGCGCGTCGCGAGACCACTGCCAGCCATCTCAGGCCTCCTTGACGGGGGTGTTGACGGACGGCCGGGACTCGGGGGTGTGCAGCACCCGGCCAAGGCCACTGACCCGCGGTGAGAGGAATGCCTTGGTACTCGCCAGCATCGTCATCATCGGATGCCGGAAGAGGAAGACCACCACCAGGTCGAGCACGGTCGCCAGACCGAGCGCGAAGGCGAAGCCCTTCACCGTGCCGACCGAGACGACGTAGAGGACCACCGCGGCCAGGATCGTCACCGCGTTGGCCGAGATGATCGTGCGCCGGGCGCGCTGCCAGGCGCGGCCCACCGCGCTGCGGGGGTTGCGCCCATCCCGGATCTCGTCCTTGAGTCGTTCGAAGTAGATGACGAACGAGTCCGCTGCCACACCGAGCGAGACGATGAAGCCCGCGAAGCCGGCGAGGGTGAGGGTGAAGCCGATCTGCCGGCCGAGCACCACCAAGGCGCCGAAGACCAGCAGCCCCGAGAGGATCAGGCTCAGGAAGATCACCGACCCGAGCAGCCGGTAGTAGAAGAAGGCGTAGATGATGACCAGGAGCATGCCGATGCCCGCGGCGATCAGGCCGGCCCGCAGGTGGCTGGCACCCAGGGTCGCGGTGACGTTCTGCTGCTCCTGCGGCTCGAAGGTCAGCGGCAGCGCGCCGTAGCGCAGCTGCCCGGCGAGCTCGTTCGCCGTGGTGGCGTTGAAGTTGCCGCTGATCTGGGAGTCGCCGGTCAGCACGCTGAGGATCTGCGGTGCGGAGATCACGTCGTTGTCGAGCACCACCGCCACCAGGCAGCGGCCCTCGTCACCGAGTGCGGCCGGGTCGCAGGCGTTGTCCGGGTTGTTGTACGCCTCGCGCGTCAGCTCGGTCCACTTCTTCTGGCCGTCGCTGGTGAAGTTGAGGCTGACCACCCACTGGCTGGTCTGGTCGATCTGCGCGGTGGCGTTGCTGACGTCGGTCCCCTCGACCTTGGCGACGTCGAGCAGGTACTTGGCGGTGCTCTCACAGGCCACAACCTGCGCGGCCGGGTCCTTCACCGAGGCGGCGGGCCGGTCGCTGAGCTGCTCGCAGCTGATGAAGGGGACGTTGAACTGGATGTTCGCCGGCAGCACCGCGACCTCACGGCCGGTCAGCGTGCCGAAGGGCTCCAGCGCCTCGGCCAGGTCGGGCTGGGTGCTCAGGTCCGCGGGGGCCTGCAGACCGTTGGCGGCGTCCCAGGCCTCCTTTCCGACCTTCTCCCGCACCGCGATGAGCTGCTGCTCGATCGTCGCGTCGCCGCCGGTGGCGGCGCTGGGGCTCGGGTCGGCGCTCGGCGTCGCGCTCGGCGCGGCGCCGCCCTGTCCGCCGGGGTTCTCGGACGCCTGCGGGGAGGCGGACGCCTCCGGGCTCGCCGGGGCCTGCGGGTCCTCGGCGTCGGCGTCGCCGCCGGGCTCCGGTGTCGGCTGCGGCTGCGGCTGCGTCAGGCTCACCCCACTGCCGTCGGCCACCTTGAGCACCTTGCGGAAGCGAAGCTCCGCGGCGGTGCCCACCTCACTCAGGTCACGGTTCTCACCGGGCAGCGAGATGACGATGTTCCGGTCGCCCTCGGTGACCACCTCGGCCTCGGCGACGCCCAGGGCGTTGACCCGGTTGTCGATGATCCGCCGGGCCTCCTCGAGGTTCTCGGGGGTAGGCGGCTGACCGTCGAGGCTGTTGGTCGCCTGCAAGGTCATTCGCGTGCCGCCGACGAGGTCGAGCCCGAGCCGGGGTTCGAGGCGCTCCTTCCAGCTGCCGCTCGCACCGGCGAAGAACACCAGTGTGTAGAGGACCACGAAGATCACACCGAGAACGGCGAGTTGCCGACCCGGACGCATCTGTCCCTGAGGAGGTGATGCCACGGCTGTCCTGTCTTCCTATGGGGGTAACGCCGCTGGTGGGTCAGTCGGCGAATCTCGGCCGGCCGGGGACCGGTCCGGTGCGCGCACACCGAACCGACCGCCGGCGCGGCCTGTCGATACTGCTGGTTCTACTGGCGCCGCGCCGGCGGCGGTTCACTCCTTGGCGTTGACGTCCTCGATGATCTCCGCCTGCGGAACCGGCTTGTTCACCTTCGCGATCGCGGGCCGGGCGTAGCGGGTGTGCACGCCGGGAGCGACCTCGAGGGTGACGGTCTCGTCATCGAAGGACGTCACGGTACCGTACAGGCCACCGATGGTCACGACCTCGTCGCCGGCGGCCAGCGCCGACTGCATCTGGAGCGCCTCCTTACGGCGCTTCTGCTGCGGACGGATCATCAGGAAGTACATGACACCGAAGAGCAGGACGATCATGAGCAACGGGGTCAGACTGCCGCCCCCGGCGCTTTCTGCTGCGTAGAACACGTCTCAAAACCTTCCCATTGGCCCCCGCCGCACCGGACCGGCGCCGCCGCGAAGGGCTGCATACACATCGCTACAGACCGCGGCGAGTCTAGTCGCTGATGCTGAGATCATCGAATGCGGCACAGATCACGTTCGGATCACGGCCGTTCGTCCTCGCCAGCGGTAAAGAGATCGGGCGCGGAAATCGGATTAGCGCCAAATGTACCATTCGGCGGAGTGTGACCCAGATGCCGCCAAGCTGCCTCCGTGGCGACCCGACCACGGGGAGTACGCGCGAGCAGGCCGGCCCGCACCAGGAACGGCTCGCAGACCTCCTCCACGGTGTCCGGCTGCTCCCCCACCGCCACCGCGAGGGTGGAGAGCCCCACCGGGCCGCCGCGGAACGCCTCCACCAGGGCGGTCAGCACCGCGCGGTCGAGGCGGTCGAGGCCCAGCGCGTCGACGTCGTACACCTTCAGGGCCGCGCGGGCGATCTCCAGGGTGACGATCCCGTCGGCTCGCACCTCGGCGAAGTCGCGCACCCGGCGCAGCAGCCGGTTGGCGATCCGGGGCGTCCCCCTCGACCGGCCCGCCACCTCCCGGGCCCCCTCCTCGGTGATCCGCACACCGAGGATCCGGGCGGAGCGTTGCAGCAGCAGCTCCAGCTCCCCCGGGGCGTAGAAGTCCAGGTGCGCCACGAAACCGAAGCGGTCCCGCATCGGGCCGGTCAGCAGCCCCGACCGGGTCGTGGCCCCGACCAGGGTGAAGGGCTCCACGTCCAGCGGAATCGCCGTCGCGCCCGGCCCCTTGCCGACCACCACGTCGACCCGGAAGTCCTCCATCGCGCTGTAGAGCAGCTCCTCGGCGGGCTTGGCGATGCGGTGGATCTCGTCGATGAAGAGGACGTCGCCCTCGGCGAGACTGGTCAGGATCGCCGCGAGGTCACCCGAACGCTCGATCGCCGGTCCGCTGGTGACCCGGATGCCGGCGCCCAGCTCGGCCGCGACGATGTTGGCCAGCGAGGTCTTGCCCAGCCCCGGCGGGCCGGAGAGCAGGATGTGGTCCGGCGGCGAACCCCGGCGCATCGCCCCCTGCAGGAGCAGGTCGAGCTGGTCGCGGACCCGGTCCTGGGCGATGAACTCCGAGAGCCGCTTGGGCCGCACCGTCGCCTCGGCGTCCAACTCGGCGTCGTGCACGTAGGCCGAGACCAGGCCGCCCGGCTCGGTCATCGCGTCCTGCCCAGCAGCCGGATCGCCTGCTTGAGCAGCACCGGCACCGGCGGCGTCGGGCCGTCGACGGTCTCCGCCACCGCGGTCACCGCCTGGTCGGCCTGCCCGGCCGACCAGCCGAGCCCGACCAGCGCCTGCCGGACCTGCTCGGGCCAGGCCCCCGCGGTCACCCCGGCCGCCCCGTCGGGACCGACCGCGACCGGGCCGATCTTGTCGCGCAGCTCCAGCACGAGCCGCTCCGCGCCCTTCTTGCCGATGCCCGGCACCCGGGTCAGCGCCGCGGTGTCGGCGTTGGCGATCGCCTTGCGCACCCCATCGGGGTTGTGCACGGCCAGCACCGCCTGCGCCAGGCGCGGGCCGACCCCGCTTGCGCTCTGGAGCAGTTCGAAGATCTGCTTCTCGTCGTCGTCGGCGAAGCCGTACAGGGTCAGCGAATCCTCGCGCACCACCAGGCTGGTCGCCAGCCGGGTGGACTCGCCCAGCCGCAGCCCGGCGAGGGTGCCGGGGGCGCACTGCACCGCCATGCCGACACCGCCCACCTCGATCACCGCCTGCTGTGATCCCAGGGCTGCGACCACGCCGCGCAGGCTCGCGATCATCTTGCTCCTCCTCGTCGCGCCCGCGCCGCCGCGGTTGCCAGCTTCGACCGCGTGCCACCGCGCCAGATGTGGCAGATCGCCAGCGCCAGCGCATCGGCGGCGTCAGCCGGCTTCGGCGGCTCGGACAGCCGCAGCAACCGGGTCACCATAGCGGTCATCTGCGCCTTGTCCGCCGTCCCGGAACCGGTGACCGCGGCCTTGACCTCGCTGGGCGTGTAGGTCTGCACCGGCAGTCCGGCGCGGGCCCCGGCGAGCACCGCGATGCCGCTGGCCTGCGCGGTGCCCATCACCGTACGGACGTTGTGCTGGCTGAAGACCCGCTCCACCGCGACGCTCTCGGGGCGGTGTTCGGCGACCAGTTCGGTCAGGGACCGGTCGAGGTGCAGCAGCCGCAGCGGCAGTTCGTCATGGGGGTCGGTGTAGATGACGTAGTAGGCGACCAGCGTGCAGGGACGTCCGGGCACCCCCTCGACAACGCCGACCCCGCACCGGGTCAGCCCCGGGTCGACGCCCAGCACGCGCACGCCGCCACCTCCCCCTGCATCAGCAGTACGTGTGTTCGACACACTACTGTGCCGCCTCCGCCCCGCCTTCGCAGGACACGCTCCCGGCGGGCACGCGGCGACCCCGGGGAGAGCGCCGCTCGGGTTGCGGCGTTCCCCGGGGTCGCGTCGTGCCTCAGAGCACCGGCAGATGGGGTACGCAGGGCGGGCGGGGGGCGCCGGGGTCGAGCCCCTGCAGGACGTACCCGATCGCCCGCGGCGAGTAGGTCATCGAGAGGTGGTCGGACTTGTCGAGGAGGCAGCCGTCCTGCAACGTCACGTTGCGCACGGTGGCGTCGGGCCCCGCGGTCAGGAAGGTCGTCCGGTACGGCGTTGTCACCTCGTCGTACCGGGTGGCGATGACCAGGTAGTTCACGCCCGGCACGGTGTCCCCGCCGGCGTTGAGCTCGGCCAGGAACGGCGAACCGACCGCCTGCTGGAGAGCGGCGGTGCCGATGACCAGACCGGCGAGGCCGAGCAGGCCGAGCCGGCCGACGAGGGTGGCGATCCCACTGAGCGTGGTGCCGTGGTGGGTGGCGCCGAGCGTGATCAGGCTGCCGACCTTGTTCGCGCCGCCGCCGAACTTCAGGTACTGCCGGGGCATCATCCCGCCCTGGGAGTGGCCGACGATGTCGACTTTGGCCGCGCCGGTGGCGGCGAGCACCCGGTCGACGAAGGCGGCAAGTTCCTCGGCGGAGCGGCGGATGTCACCGGTGCCCTTCACCGCCGGGTGCAGGGAAATGACGTTGTCCGGGTCGTCGCCGTAGTCGAGGGCGAAGACGCAGAAGCCGGCCCGTTTGAGTGCCGGGGACATCCGGGCGAAGTTGTTGTAGCGGTTCTCCCAGGTGCCGTGCACCAGCACCACCGGGCGGGGCCGCACCGACGACGGCCGGCAGCCCCAGTCGTTGGAGCCGGGCGCGTCGCGGTCGAGGTGCACCAGCGAATAGCCGAGCGCCTGGGTGAAGAAGTGCCGCTCCGGACCTTCGCCGGCCGAGGAGGTTCCGGCGGCGGCCGTCCGGGCGGACGTCACGGTGGTGGCATCGGGCGCGGCTGCCGTGCCGGGAACCGCGGCGGCCGGTGCCGCGGATGCGACGGCGTTGGCCGGGCCGGCGGACGACAGCAGCGCGACGGCGGCCACGAGGGCAGCGACGGTGGTGGGCAGGGTGCGGGGACGGATCATCATCTGCACTCTCCGAGGGGGACCGGGTGGGGGTGCGCGGCGGGGATGAATCACGATGGACCGCCGTGCTGCCGGGCGTCTCTTCGCCACGACCCCAATCTCGGCGGCCCGGAATTTGTCACGGTCCACAACCCCGACCCGCCACGCTCACGACACAACCGACCACAGTGGGTAGCATGCGAGGGCGGATCGAGCGGTCCGCGCTCTCTCGGCCCGGGAGTCGGATGGAGAAGGACTCGCTCACCGGTCCCGCGTTGCGACGGCTGCGCGACCTCAGCGGCGTCATCGTCGGCCGCATCTGCGACGAGGTGCCCGCCCTGCGGGCGCTCCCCGACGACATCCTGCAACTGGAGATCCGCTCCGTGGTGGAGCGCAGCCTGCGGCTGGTCCTCGGTGCGATGGGCAGCGGAGCGCAGCTGCGTGACGAAGAATTGATCGCACCGCTGCGGCAACTGATGTTCCGGGTCCGTGACCGGCCGTCGTTGCCCGACGTGGTGGCGTCGTACCTGGTCGCCGCCCGGGTGACCTGGGCGATGCTGCTGCGCGTCACGCCGCCGCAGCGCCGGCCCGAGCTGCTGGCGCTGGTCGAGCCGGCGACCCGGCACCTGCAGCGCATGCTCGTGGGTGTGAGCCGGGCGTACCTCGACGATCAGCAGCTCGCCCAGAGCGAAGTGGGCGAGCTGCGCCGGGAGCTGGCGGCGGCGCTGCTCGCCGGCGAGCCCGTCGGCGGGTTGCCCGGCCGGGCCGGGATCGCCCACCCGGCGGCCTACCTGGTGCTGGCGTGGGACGCCGCGGCGCCACAGACAACGACGACGGCGCCGACACGGCGGTGGCGGATCCGGGCAGCGCTGGACGGCTGCTGCGACGGGATCGTGCTCAGCATGGTGCAGGAACGCGCCGGGACCGCGCTGATGCCCGTCGCCGACGGCACCGGCGAGGCACTGCGGGCCCCACTGCGCTCCTTCGTCGAGGAGCTGGCGACCCTGCTCGGCACGCCGGCGCGCGCCGCCACCGCGCTGGCCCGGGACGGTGCGGCAGTGCCGGCCGCCGCCGCCGAGGCCCGCGAGGTGCTCGACGTGGCCCGGCGCCTGGCCCGGCCCGCCGGGCTCTACGAACTGGACGACCTGCTGCTGGAGGTCCAGCTCTCCCGCCCGTCGCCGGCAGCCGACCGGCTCGCCGCACGGATACAGCCGCTGCTGCGACGGGCGGACCTGCTGCTGACGGTGCGTACCTTCATCGCGGCCGGGCAGAGCCGACGGCATGCGGCCCGGCTGCTGCACGTGCATCCGAACACCCTGGACTACCGGTTGCGCCGGGTGGCCGTCCTGACCGCAATGGACCCCGTCGACCCGGAGGGCATCCGGCTGCTCAGTGCGGCCCTGACCGTCGCCGACCTCCGCGCCACAACGTGATCCCAGCCGGTGCGATCAGCGACCCCCGACCTTGAACACGACACCGGGCGGATGAAAGAGTATCGCCGGTGAGCAGCGCAAACGACGACCAGTGGCGCCGGCCGGAACCGACCCCGCGGCAGCAGCGGATCGACATCTGGACCGGCCTGGCCGCGGTGCTGGTCGGGCTGGCCAGCCTCGCGCTGGCCAACAACACCGGCTACTTCCCGTTCGGCACGCCCCCCGCCTGGCCCGAACAGGTGCTCTGGACCGTCGCGGTCACCCTGCCGCTGGCCTGGCGCCGCAGCCGGCCGGAGCTGACCACGGTGATCGTCGCCGTCGCCTTCATCACGGTGCAGGTCCGCGCCGTGCCGGAGATGCAGCTGAGCACCATCGCGCTGCTCGCGGCGATCTACACCCTCGGCGCCTGGGGCCGCGACCGGGGGCGTTCCCGCCGGCTGCGCGTGGCGGTCATCGTGGCGATGTTCGGCTGGCTCTGCCTCTCCTACGCGATCACCGTGGCCGAGATTCCGGACGACGCGTTCGCCGACGCGACGGGCCCGCTGCCACCGTTGTTGGCCAACATCGTCTACGCACTGCTCGCCAACGCCCTCTACTTCGGCTTCGCCTACGTCGCCGGCCAGACCGCCTGGGTCGCCGCCCGGCGCGAGGACCAGCTGCGGACCCAGGCGGCGCTGCTGCGCTCCCAGGCAGAGGAGCTGCAGCGCTCCCAGGCCGAGGCGCGTGAGCGCGCGGTGGTGGGTGAACGGTTGCGCATCGCCCGGGAACTGCACGACGTCGTCGCCCACCACGTCTCGGTGATGGGTGTGCAGGCCGCGGCCTGCCGACGGGTCCTGGACCGCGATCCGGACAAGGCCCGCACCGCGCTGGCCGCCATCGAGCAGACCGCCCGCACCGCCATCGACGAGCTGCGCCGGATGCTCGGGCTGCTCCGGGCCGTTGGCACCGACGGGGAGCGGCCGGACAGCGCAGGGGTCGCCCACCTCGATCGGCTCGTGGCGCGCGCCCGCGAGGCGGGCCTGACCGCCACCCTCTCGGTCTACGGCGACCCTGTGCCGCTGCCGGAGTCGCTCTCGCAGGCCGTCTACCGGATCGTGCAGGAGGCGGTGACGAACACCCTCAAGCACGCCGGGGCGAGCCTGCTCGACGTACGGATCCGCTATCTGGCAAGCGACGTGGAGGTCGACGTGAAAGACGACGGGCGCGCCCACACCCCCGGCGCGACGGGCGGGTTGGGCCTGATCGGCATCCGGGAACGGGTCGCCGCGCACGACGGCGAACTGGAGGCCGGCCCGCAGCCCACGGGTGGTTTCCGGGTCCGGGCCCGCTTCCCCCGGCCGGCGTTGGTGGAGCAGGCGGCATGACGGGCCCGCGGCCGTTGCGGGTGCTGCTCGCCGACGACCACCACCTGGTCCGGGTCGGCTTCCGCATCATCCTCGAGGTGGAGGAGGACATCGAGGTCGTCGGTGAGGCGGCCGACGGCGAACGGGCCGTCGGGATGGCGGCGGCGCTGCGGCCGGACGTGGTGCTGATGGACGTCGAGATGCCGGGAATGGACGGACTGGAGGCGACCCGCCGCATCACCGCCGCAGCCGGCACGGCCGACGCTGACGGCTCGCCGTCGGGACCGGCGGTGCTGATCCTCACCACCTTCGACCGCGAGGACTACCTCTTCACGGCGCTGCAGGCCGGCGCGAGCGGTTTCCTGCTCAAGAACGGCACCCCCGAGGAACTCGTCCACGCCGTCCGGATCGTCGCCCGCGGCGACGCCCTCCTCGCGCCGGAGCTGACCCGCAAGGTGATCGCCGCCTTCGCCCGGCCCGGTGCCGCGGTCACCGCCGACCCGGCGGCGGCCGGCGCGCTGGACCGGCTCACCCCCCGCGAGTACGAGGTCCTGGTGTTGATGGCCGGCGGCGCCACCAACGCCGAGATCGCGCAACGACTGCACCTGGGCGAGACCACCGTGAAGACCCATGTCAGCCGGGTGCTGGCGAAGCTGGGGCTGCGGGACCGGGTGCAGGCCGTCGTCTACGCCTATGAGCGGGGCGTCGTCCAGCCCGGCGCCGCGGCCGGGTCCGCCCGGTGACGGACGCCATGGTCGATCTGGCGAGGGATGGCACGGCCGGCGCGAGCGCCTAACCTCCAGGCCATGACCAGCGTCCTACACGTGGACCGGGTGAATCGCAGCTTCGGCAGCCGCCAGGTACTCACAGATGTCTCGTTCACCGTCACCGCCGGCCGGATGACCGGTTTCGTCGGCGGCAACGGAGCCGGCAAGACGACCTCCATGCGGATCATCCTCGGGGTGCTCGCGGCCGACTCCGGCGAGGTTTCCTGGCAGGGGAAGCGGTTGACCCGGCAGGCCCGCGCCCGTTTCGGCTACATGCCCGAGGAGCGCGGCCTCTACCCGAAGATGGGGGTGCAGGAGCAGCTCGTGCACCTGGGCCGGCTGCACGGTCTCGACATGGCCGCGGCCCGGCGCGCCACCGACGCCCTGCTGGAGCGGGTGGGGCTGGCCGAGCGCGGCAAGGACCTGCTGGAGACGCTCTCGCTCGGCAACCAGCAGCGTGCCCAGATCGCCGCCGCACTCGTGCACGACCCGGAGGTGCTGGTCCTCGACGAGCCCTTCTCCGGTCTCGACCCGATGGCGGTGGAAACCGTCCTGTCGGTGCTGCGGGAGCGCGCCGCCCAGGGAGTGCCGGTGCTCTTCTCCAGCCATCAGCTCGACGTCGTCGAGCGGCTCTGCGACGACCTGGTCATCATCTCCGAGGGCCGGATCCGGGCGGCGGGCAGCCGCGAGGAGCTGCGCGCCGCGCACGCCCTGCCGCGGTTCCGGCTGCTGGTCGACGACGACGCGGGCTGGCTGCGTGACGTCGAGGGCGTAACCATCGTCGAGCTCGACGGCCCGGGCGCGGTCTTCGACCTCGCTCCCGGCGTCGACGAGCAGCAGGTGCTGGCCGCCGCGCTGGCCCGCGGCCCGGTCCGGGCCTTCGCTCCGGTCACCCCGTCCCTGGCCGAAATCTTCCGGGAGGTCACCCGATGAACACCTACCAGGCCACCCGGCTGGTCGCGGCCCGCGAGCTGCGGGTCAAGCTGCGCGACCGCACATTCATCTTCAGCACGCTGTTCTTCCTCGTCATCATCGCCGCCTCCGCGGTGGTGCCGGCGCTGATCGGCAACGGCACCACCACCGTGGCCGTCGCCGACGCGGCGACCGCCCAGCTGCTGAGCGCCTCCGACGAGCTGGAGGTGGTGACCGTCGGCGACGACGCCGAGGCCGAGCAGCGGGTACGCGCCGGCGATGTGGACGCCGCGGTGGTCGACGGCCCCGTCGTGGTCGCCATGGACGACGCCCCGCAGTCGCTGATCACCGCACTGAGCAGCAGCCCGCCGGTGCAGCTGCTCAACCCGGACGCGGTGCACCCGGTCGCGCTCTTCCTGGTGCCGCTGGTCTTCGCGCTCGTCTTCTTCTTCATCTCCACGATGTTCGGCACCCAGATCGCGCAGAGCGTCACCGAGGAGAAGCAGACCCGCATCGCCGAGATCCTGGTGGCGGCCGTACCGGTCCGGGCGCTGATGCTCGGCAAGGTCCTCGCGGGCGGCGCGCTCGCGCTCGGGCAGATCGGGTTGATCGCCGTGGTGGCCCTGATCGGACTGCGGATGAGCGACAGCGGCCCGCTGCTGACGCTGATCGCTCCGGCGCTCGGCTGGTTCGTGCCGTTCTTCGTGATCGGCTTCGTCATGCTCGCCGCGCTCTGGGCGGTCGCCGGCGCTCTGGTCAGCCGCCAGGAGGACATCGCCAGCGTCGCCCTGCCGCTGCAGATGGTCATCATGATCCCGTTCTTCGCGGTGGCGATGTTCAGCAGCAACGACACCTTGATGCGGGTGCTGTCCTATCTGCCCTTCTCCGCCCCCACGGCCATGCCGATCCGGTTGTTCACCGGTGACGCCGCCGGCTGGGAGCCCTTTGTCGCACTGGTGGTGCTGCTGCTGACCACGGCCGTCAGCCTGCTGATCGGCGCCCGGCTCTATGAGGGGTCACTGCTGCGGACCAACAGCCGGACCTCGGTGGCGACGGCCTGGCGGGAGCGCGAGCAGATCGGCTGAGTCGCTCCGGGGAGCACGGGCAGTGGGCCGTCGGTTCGTCCGACGGCCCACTGCCCCTTTTCGTGGCGGAACGTTGACAACCAATTTTAGTTGTGCACAATCTAGTTGTGCGCAATGAATTCTCTGATGATCAGGTGCACCTGGACGATCAGGTGTGCTTCGCGGTCTACGCCGCGTTCCGCACCATCACCGGGGCGTACCGCACCGTGCTCGACGAGATCGGCATCACCTACCCGCAGTACCTCACCCTGATGACTCTCTGGGACCACGACGGCGCCTCCATCAGCGAGCTGGGCCGTCGCCTGCAACTGGACAGCGGCACCCTCTCCCCGCTGGTGCGCCGGCTGGAGACCCAGGGGCTGGTCCGCCGCGCCCCCTGCCCCACCGACGAACGTCGCGTGCTGGTCCACCTCACCGACGCCGGCTGGGCCGTACGCGCCAGAGCCGTGGTCATCCAGCGGGAATTCGCCACCCGGGTCGCGCTGACCCCGCAGGAGCTGGTGACCCTGCGTTCCCTGGCCCGCAAGCTCGCCCTGCTCGACCCCGCCGGCGCCGACGACGCCGCCGGCCCCTGCCTTACGGAAGGACCACCCCAGTGAAAACCCTCTACACCGCCCAGGCCCTCGCCACCGGCGCCGGCCGCAACGGCCACGTCACCAGCAGCGATCGACGCATCGACCTCGATCTGGCCGTGCCCGCCGAGATGGGCGGCTCCGGCCAGGGCGCCAACCCGGAGCAGCTCTTCGCCGCCGGATACGCCGCCTGCTTCCACTCCGCACTCCAGGCGGTCGCCCGCGGCGCCAAGGTCGACCTCGGCGACTCCACCGTGGGCGCGCAGGTCGAGATCGGCGCCAACGACGCCGGTGGCTTCCAGCTCGCCGTGACCCTCGAGGTCGTCATCCCGCTCCTGCCGCACGACCAGGCCCAGCAGCTCGCCGACCAGGCGCACCAGGTCTGCCCGTACTCCAACGCCACCCGCGGCAACATCGACGTGCGCATCCTCGTCACCGACGACTGACCTCAGGGAGCAGAGATGACCGGACGTGACAGCGCCCTCCCCCGGCGGCGCGCAGGCGAGCGGGCACGCACGATCGGCCGCTGGGCCCTCGGCGGCATGCTGGCCTTCGCCGGGACCGCGCACCTGACCTTCCAGCGACAGGAGTTCCAGGCCCAGGTCCCGGAGTGGATCCCCATCGGCGCGGACGCGGTGGTGCTCGCCTCGGGCGTCGTGGAGATCGCGCTCGGCGCCGCGCTGGTGGCCCTGCCCCGGCACCGTCGTCTCATCGGCGCCGCCACCGCGGCGTTCTTCGTCGGGGTCTTCCCCGGCAACATCGCCCAGTACGTCGAGGGCACCGATGCCTTCGGCCTGGACACCGACCGGGCCCGCCTGATCCGGCTCTTCTTTCAGCCACTGCTCGTCGGCTGGGCGCTCTGGGCCGGCGAGGTCCTGCCGCGGCGCCGCGCCCCACACGCCGGGCACCCCGGCAACGCTTCCTGAATCGCGCGCGGGACCACTGTGCCATCACTGCTGCCGGGAAGGCGGCATTGTCCGGGACAGGTGATCGGCGCCCATCGCCTGCGGGTCCATTCGCCACCGTGCGCAACGTCCGCGAACCGTCCGATCACGACAGATGCGAACGGTCCGGCAGGCTGATGCCTGCCGGACCCTTCGGCGAACGCGAGCCGTCGCTCAGTCGACGGCGGCCATGACCTCGTCGGAGACGTCGAAGTTGGCGAAGACGTTCTGCACGTCGTCGCAGTCCTCCAGGACGTCGATCAGCTTGAAGATCTTGCGCGCGCCCTCCTCGTCGAGGGGGACGTTGACGCTGGGGATCAGCGAGGACTCGGCCGACTCGTAGTCGATCCCCGCGTCCTGCAGGGCGGTGCGGACCGCGACCAGGTCACCGGGCTCGGAGACCACCTCGAACGCCTCACCGAGGTCGTTGACCTCCTCGGCGCCGGCGTCGAGGACCGCCATCATGACGTCCTCCTCGGTGGTCCCGGCCTTGGGGACGATCACCACGCCCTTGCGGGAGAACATGTAGGAGACGGAGCCCGCGTCGGCCAGCGAGCCACCGTTGCGGGTCAGGGCGGTGCGGACCTCGGTGGCGGCACGGTTGCGGTTGTCCGTCAGGCACTCGATGAGCATGGCCACGCCGTTGGGGCCGTACCCCTCGTACATCACCGTCTGCCAGTCGGCGCCGCCGGCTTCCAGGCCGGAGCCGCGCTTGACGGCGCGGTCGATGTTGTCGTTGGGAACCGAACTCTTCTTCGCCTTCTGGATGGCGTCGTAGAGGGTGGGGTTGCCGGCCGGGTCGCCACCGCCGGTGCGCGCCGCGACCTCGACGTTCTTGATGAGCTTGGCGAACATCTTGCCGCGCTTGGCGTCGATGACGGCCTTCTTGTGCTTGGTCGTCGCCCACTTTGAGTGGCCGGACATCTAGTACCTCCGTTGAGTATCCCGCGCCTTACGTCATCGACCGTCCGCGCCGCACCGTACCCGCCGAACCCGCCGGGGCAACCGCGCCCGCCGGCCCTCACCGGGCCCGCTACCGGAGCGCTACCCTGCCGAACCGCGACAATCCTACCGACGGGGCGTAGCGGCGATGTGCCGCCCACGGCGGCGACGTCGGCGCGACCGGACCGGAAAGCCCGCGGCCGGCCGCCCCGACCGCCTCACACCGGGCCTGAGGCGCAGACGCCGAGGGCCCCGGAAGGAGACGTACGGCCTTCCGGGGCCCTCGGGCGTTGCTTCAGCCGCGATCGCGGACGAGGTCGACGAAGTACCGGTGCAGCCGCAGGTCGCCGGTGAGCTCGGGGTGGAAGGAGGTGGCGAGCAGGTTGCCCTGCCGCACCGCCACCACCCGGTCGGCGGCCGGTCCGGCGCCGACCCGGCCGAGCACCTCGACGCCGTCACCGACCCGCTCCACCCAGGGCGCCCGGATGAAGACGGCGTGGAACGGTTCGCCGGGTACGCCGGCCAGCCGCACCGGCGCCTCGAAGGAGTCGACCTGCCGGCCGAAGGCGTTGCGCCGCACCGTCATGTCGATGCCGTCGAAGCCCCGCTGGTCCGGTCGGCCGTCGAGGACCTCGGTGGCCAGCATGATCATGCCGGCGCAGGAGCCGTAGACCGGCATGCCGGCGGCGATGCGCTCGGTGATCGGCTCCCGCATCTCGAATATGTCGGCGAGCTTGCTCATCGTGGTCGACTCCCCGCCGGGGATGACCAGGGCATCGACGGCCGCCAGCTCCGCCGGACGGCGTACCGGGCGGGCCTGGGCGCCGCAGGCCGTCAGCGAGCGCAGGTGCTCGCGGACGTCACCCTGCAACGCCAGCACGCCGATCACCGGGGCGTCGGCGGCCTGTTCCGCGGCGGCCGGAGCGGAGCCGGCCGTCGCAACGTCGAGCTGTGCCACTTACCAGCCACGCTCCGCCAGCCGGTGCGGCGCCGGGATCTCGTCGACGTTGATGCCGACCATCGCCTCGCCCAGGCCGCGGGAGACCTTCGCCAGCACATCGGGGTCGTCGTGGAAGGTGGTGGCCTTGACGATCGCCGCCGCGCGCTGCGCCGGGTTGCCGGACTTGAAGATGCCGGAGCCGACGAAGACGCCCTCCGCGCCGAGCTGCATCATCATCGCCGCGTCGGCCGGGGTGGCGATACCACCGGCGGTGAAGAGCACCACCGGCAGCTTGCCGGTCTCGGCGACCTCCTTGACCAGCTCGTACGGCGCCTGCAGCTCCTTGGCGGCGACGTAGAGCTCGTCGGCCGGCAGCGAGGAGAGCCGGCGGATCTCGCCGCGGATCTTGCGCATGTGGGTGGTGGCGTTGGAGACGTCACCGGTGCCGGCCTCACCCTTGGAGCGGATCATCGCCGCACCCTCGGTGATGCGGCGCAGCGCCTCGCCCAGGTTGGTGGCGCCGCAGACGAACGGCACGGTGAAGGCCCACTTGTCGATGTGGTTGGCGTAGTCGGCCGGGGTCAGCACCTCGGACTCGTCGACGTAGTCGACGCCGAGCGACTGCAGGATCTGGGCCTCGACGAAGTGACCGATGCGGGCCTTGGCCATCACCGGGATGGAGACCGCCGCGATGATCCCGTCGATCATGTCCGGGTCGCTCATCCGGGAGACGCCGCCCTGGGCGCGGATGTCGGCAGGCACCCGCTCCAGCGCCATGACGGCGACGGCACCGGCGTCCTCGGCGATCTTGGCCTGCTCGGCGTTGACCACGTCCATGATCACGCCGCCCTTGAGCATCTCGGCCATCCCCCGCTTGACGCGGGCGGTGCCGGAAACGGACGTCTCGGTGGAACCGACGGTGGAATCGGACACGGTGTTTTCGCTCCTCAAAGCGGCAGACAACAACTCAGCCACGATGCTACGCCGGGCCGCCGCGGCGGCCGAGAGCCAATCACACCCCCGGTGGACTGGCCTGTGGGGTCCGTCACGAACCGGCCGGTTCCCCCGGCAGATGCAGCCCCGGATCGTCGACGTCGAAGTAGCGCGGCCGCTCGTACCCCCGGTCCATGCGCAACAGCCGCACCAGCCGGCGGCGCCGGGCGGTGAGGGCGTCGCGCACCAGATCGGTGTGCACCTGCCGGGCCAACGTCAGCCGCCGGCTCGCCGCCACGACCGTGCGCACGGCCGGGTCCCGCGGGTCCAGGTCGGCGTCGCGCAGCTGCCGGGTCAGGTCGTTCTCGGCCGCCTCCCGGTCCTGCGGCGCGGCGTCCAGCGCGATGAGGGCCGCCGCGTGCAGTTCGACGCCGTAGCGCTCCTCGTCGAGCACCGCGGCGGCCGCCGCACGGCGGACGAGATGCGCCTCCAGGGCGCGCTCGGCCGACTCCGCCCGGATGTGCAGCCGCTCCACCCGGCCCGCGGTCCAGATCAGGTACGCCGCCACCAGCGCCACGATCAGCGCCGCGGTCACCATCCACCACATGCCCGGCATCCCGTGCAGCTCCATCCCGTCGCGTCTGCGACCGCCGTCGGCGACGGCCACGTACCACCGGTCCGGCGCGCACGCCACGCCCGGACCGCGTCAGCCCAGCCCTGCCCACTCCTGGTCCATCACCCGGCCGTCGGTCGCCTCGATCGCGGCAGCGTAGACCTCCAGCACCCGGCGGGCGACCACGGGCCAGTCGTACGCGGCGACCACCTGGTCGGCACACGCGACGAGCTCCGCGCGGCGTGCCGGGTCGTCCAGCAGCGCACCGAGCACCCGCTGCAGCGCCGCCGCGTCGCCGTTGGGGAACAGCTCCCCCGCCCGGCCGCCGTCGAGCACCCGGCGGAACGCGTCGAGATCGCTGGCGACCACGGCCGCGCCGGCCGCCATCGCCTCGGTGAGGATCATGCCGAAGGACTCGCCACCGGTGTTCGGCGCCACGTAGACGTGCACACTGCGCAGCATCCGGGCCTTGTCCGGCTCGGAGACCAGGCCGAGGAAGGTGACCCGGTCGTGCAGATCGGGCGGGAAGTAGTCGTAGAGCTCGTCGCGCTCCCCCGGCCCGGCGACCAGCAGGCGCAGACCCGGGCGCTGCCGGGCCAGCGCCACGAAGGCGTCCCGCAGGATGGCGAAGCCCTTGCGCGACTCGGTGAAGCGCCCCAGGAAGCCGATCGTGCCGCCGGTACCGGGCCCGCAATCCCCCGGCAGACCAGGAAGCGGCGCGACGCCGGCGAACTTGGCGACCGCGACACCGTTGGGGATCTCCACGGCGCCGCCGTCGAGATGCTCGACCTGCACCTTGCGGGCCAGCGCGCTGACCGCGATCCGGCCGGTGATCCGCTCCAGCACCAGCTGGAGCAGCCCCTGCGCCGCCGTCAGCGCCCGGGAGCGGGTGATGGCGGTGTGGAAGGTGGCCACGACGGGTCCGCGGGCGGAGAGCACCGCCAGCAACGACAGGCTCAGCGTCAACGGCTCGTGCACGTGCAGCACGTCGAAGTCACCGCGGGCGATCCAGCGCCGCACCCGGGCGGTGGAGACCGGCCCGAAGGTCACCCGCGCCACCGAGCCGTTGTACGGCAGCGGCACCGACCGCCCGGCCGCTGTCACGTACGGCGGCAGCGGCGAGTCCTCGTCGGCCGGGGCGAGCACGCTCACCTCGTGCCCGAGCCCGATCAGCGCCTCGGCGAGATCGACGACGTGGTTCTGCACCCCGCCGGGCACGTCGAACGAGTACGGGCACACGATGCCGATGCGCATTGCGCCCCTTCCCTCAGTTCGATTCCGGCGGCGGGTCCAGCCACACCCGCTGCAGCATGTGCCAGTCTTGCGGATGCCGTGCGATGCCCGCGGCAAGACGATCGGCGACCTGCTGGGTCAGCAGCCGCACCCGTACGTCGAGCGGGCCGGCCTCGGGGCCGGGCGGCGCCACCGGCCCCTCCAGCCGCGCGCAGGCGCAGTCCGGCTCGTACCAGAGCGAGGCGACGTAGAGGGGCGCGCCGGTGCGCAGCGCCAGCATCGCCGGGCCGGCGGGCATCCGGGTGCGTCCGCCGAAGAACTCCACCTCGACCCCGCGGGCGGAGAGGTCCCGGTCGGCCAGCAACGGCACGACGTACCCCTGGCCGATCCGCTCGGCGAGCACGTCGAAGGCGGGGCGCGGCCCGCCGTGGGTGGGCAGGATCTCCATGCCCAGGCCCTCCCGGAAGGCCACGAACCGCTCGAAGAGCGCCTCGGGCTTGAGCCGTTCGGCGACGGTGACCATCGGCCAGCCGTGCGCGGCGACCCAGGCGCCGGCGAGGTCCCAGTTGCCGCTGTGCGGCAGCGCCACGACCACGCCGCGGCCGGCGGCGATGGCGGATTCCAGCTCGGCCTGCCCGTCCAGCCGGAAGTCGGTCAGCAACTGCTCGCGGCTGCGGCCGGGCAACCGGAACGACTCGCGCCAGTAGCGGGCGTAGGAGCGCATGCCGGCGCGGACCAGCTCGTCGAGTTCGGCCTCGCCTGCCGCGCTGCCGCGCACCCGCCGCAGGTTGTCGCGCAACCGCCGTACGCCGGCGCCGTTCCTGCCGTACGCGCGGTCGGCCCCGGCACGGAAGAGAGATCCGGCGACCGGCTCGGGCAGGGCCCGGACCAGCCGCCAGCCGGCGACGAAGCCGAGTTCGGAGAGGTTCAACGCGGCTGCCCGTCCCGTTGGCCGCTCACTGCCCCGCCTCGGCGGCGCTCGCCTGACGGTAGACGTGCACCATCCGCTGGCCGATCGTGAAGATCGCCGCCGCGGCGAGGATCCAGAGGGCGATCGGCAGCGCCGGCTCGATGCCGAAGCCGGTGAGCAGCCCGCCGACGCCGACGATCAGCAGCCGTTCGGTCCGCTCGGCCACCCCGACGTTGGCGGTCATCCCGAGCCCTTCGGCGCGGGCCTTCACGTAGGAGACGACACCACCGGCGACCAGGCAGATCAGGGCGGCGGCGACCCCGGCGTGGTTGCCCTGGCCGGCCAGCCAGTACGCCACGGCGCCGAAGACCGCGCCGTCGGCGATGCGGTCCATGCTCGAGTCGAGGAAGGCGCCGAATCGGGTGGACCCGCCGCGCATCCGCGCCATGGTGCCGTCGAGCAGGTCGGTCAGGGCGAAGAAGGTGACGATCAGGGCACCGGCGACCAGGTGGCCGCGGGCGCCGAAGGCGAGCGCGCCGACCAGCACACCGAGGGTGCCGGCCACGGTCACCGCGTTCGGGGTGACGCCGGCACGCAGCAGCCCGCGCGCGACCGGTTCTACGACACGGGTCATCGCGGCTCGAGCCGTCACTTGGAAGATCTTCGCCATGGCGGTCCAACGATAACGGTCGGCGATCCGGGCGGCGACACCGCAGGTGGTACAGATCCGATCGCACCGGGTTGGGCGCAACGCCACGGGGCGCTGCGATCAGGCGGAGAATGTGAGACAGGCCATGCAGTTCGCCGCCGTGTGGCGTCGCGGCGGCGGATCCAGAGGATGATCGCCGTGGAGTCGCTCGGGCCACTCCGCCGTCGTACCGAGGCGGTCGTCCACCCACCGGCTAGGGAGGTGCGCCCCGATGGCGCAGAAGAACCATGAGAAGGCCGGCGCCGCCGGCGTCCCGGCCGTGGCCGATCCGGCCGAGATCCGCAACGTCGTACTGGTCGGGCACTCCGGCGCGGGCAAGACGACGCTGGTCGAGGCGCTGCTTGCGGCGACCGGCGCGATCACCCGGGCCGGCAGCGTCGGCGAGGGCACCACGACCACCGACCACGACCCGGCCGCGGTCCGCCAGCAGCGTTCGGTCGCGCTGGCCTGCGCGCCGCTGCTCCACGAGAACGTCAAGATCAATCTGCTGGACACTCCCGGGTACGCCGATTTCGTCGGCGAGCTGCGGGCCGGCCTGCGGGCCGCCGACGCGGCGCTCTTCGTGGTCTCCGCGGTCGACGGGATGGACGCGGCCACCGCGGCCCTGTGGGAGGAGTGCGCCGCGGTCGGCGTGCCGCGCGCGGTGGCGGTCTCCCGCCTGGACCACCCGCGGGCCGACTTCGACGAGGCGGTGGCGCTCTGCCAGCGCGTCTTCGGCGACAACGTCATGCCGCTCTACCTGCCCATGCTCGGCGACGACGGCGTCTCCGTCGCGGGGCTGCTGGGCCTGGTCACCCGCCGGGTCTACGACTACACGGCCGGGCTGCCCGCGGCGGTGCGCGAGCCGGACCCGGAGCACCTGCCGGCGATCACCGAGTCCCGTGACGAGCTCATCGAGGGGATCATCGCCGAGAGCGAGGACGAGACCCTGATGGACCGCTACGTCGCCGGCGAGGAGATCGACGCCGCGGTGCTCATCGCCGACCTGGAGAAGGCGGTCGCCCGGGGGCACTTCTACCCGGTGGTGCCGGTCTGCGCCGAGACCGGCGTCGGGCTGGACGCGCTGCTGGGGGTGCTGACCGCCGGCTTCCCCTCCCCGCTGGAGCACGACCTGCCCCAGGTGACCGGGGTCGACGGCTCGCCCCGCCCGCCGCTGAGCTGCGACCCGAACGGCCCGCTGGTCGCCGAGGTCGTCAAGACCACCGTCGACCGGCACGTCGGCCGGGTGTCGCTGGTCCGGGTCTTCTCCGGCACCCTGCGCCCGGACCGGGCGGTGCACATCTCCGGGCACGGGCTGGCCGAGCGCGGTCACGACGACCACGACGCCGACGAGCGCCTGGCCCACATCTACAGCCCGCTCGGCGCGACCCTGCGCGAGGTGCCGTACGCGGTCGCGGGTGACATCTGCGCAATCACCAAGTCGGCCAGCGCGGAGACCGGGGACACCATCTCGGCCAAGGAGGAGCCGCTGCTGATGGCCCCCTGGGACATGCCGCAGCCGCAGCTTCCGGTGGCGATCGTGGCGGCGAGCCGGGCCGACGAGGACGCGCTGGCCCGCAACCTGGCGCGGCTGGTCGCCGGGGATCCGACCATGCGACTGGAGCGCAACCCGGCCACCCATCAGCTGGTGCTCTGGTGCATGGGCGAGGCGCACGCCGACGTGGTCCTGGACCGGCTGCGCGCCGGCGGGGTGGAGCTGACAACCGAACCGGTGCGGGTGCCGCTGCGGGAGACCTTCCGCGCCCCGGCCACCGGGCACGGCCGCCACGTCAAGCAGTCCGGCGGGCACGGCCAGTACGCGGTCGTCGACATCGAGGTGACGCCCCTGGCGCCGGGCGCCGGGTTCGAGTTCGCCGAGCGGGTGGTCGGCGGCGCGGTGCCGCACAACTACATCCCGTCGGTGGAGAAGGGCGCCCGCGCCCAGCTGGAGCGCGGGCTGATCGCCGGGCAGCCGGTGGTCGACATCCGGGTGACCCTGGTCGACGGCAAGGCGCACAGCGTCGACTCCTCCGACGCGGCGTTCCAGACCGCCGCCGGGCTCGCGCTGCGCGACGCCGCGGCGAACGGCGACGTGACGCTCCTGGAGCCGGTGGACGAAATCACCGTACGGGTGCCGGACGCCTCGGTCGGCGCGGTGCTCGGCGATCTCTCCGGCCGCCGCGGCCGGGTGCTCGGCACCGAGCCCGACGAGCACGAGGGCTGGAGCCGGGTACGCGCCGAGGTGCCCGCGCTCGAGCTGATCCGCTACGCGGTGGAGCTGCGGGCGATGACCTCCGGCACGGGCAGCTTCCGCCGCGAGTTCGCCCGCTACGAGCCGATGCCGGGGCAGCTCGCCGAGCAGATCCGCACGGAGCACTCCGCCCGGCACTGACGCGCCACCGCCCCGCGCCGGCATGTTCCGGCGCGGGGCGGGGCGTCGGCGGCTGCGGGCCGGGCGCGAAGCGCTGTCAGGGGCGGGGCCAGGCGGCGGCGAGCAGGTCGCGGGTCTGCTGCAGCAGCTGCGGCAGGACCTTGGTCTGACCGATGACGGGCATGAAGTTGGCGTCGCCGCCCCAGCGCGGCACGACGTGCTGGTGCAGGTGCGCGGCGATGCCGGCCCCGGCCACCGTGCCCTGGTTCATGCCCAGGTTGAAGCCGTGGGCATTACTGACCTTGCGGATCACCCGCATCGCGGTCTGGGTCCACGCGCCCAGTTCGGCCGTCTCGGCCAGATCCAGTTCGGTGTAGTCGGGGACGTGCCGGTAGGGGCAGACCAGCAGGTGGCCGGGGTTGTACGGGTAGAGGTTGAGCACCGCGTAGACGTGCTCGCCGCGCGCCACCACCAGGCTCTCCTCGGCGCTACGGCCCGGGGCGAGGCAGAAGGGGCAGCCGGCCGGCTTCTCGTACCCCTCCGCGGGCCGGTCCTCCCCGGTCACGTAGGTCATCCGGTGCGGCGTCCAGAGCCGCTCCAGGCCATCCGCCATGGTCTCGTCCGCGTGCCACTCCACCCCAGTCACGTCCCCGATCCTACGGTTGCTCGCACGCTCGCCGCCCGGGTGGCCGTCGTCACCGGCGACGGCGCGGGGACCGGGACACGAACATCGACCGAAGACGTTGACGAAGATCGCTCAAGGCGGGAAGCTCACATCCATCTCCCCCACAACCCCCAGGAGGACGAGATGGTACGGAGAATCGGGCGGACACTTGCCGCCTTCCTGCTGGCGCTGACCGCCGGCGGGCTGACAGTGGTCGCCACCGGCACCCCCGCGCAGGCCGACGGCTGCTACACCTGGAACCGCAACCTGAGCCAGGGCATGAGCGGCGAGGACGTGCGCCAGCTGCAGATCCGCGTCGCCGGCTACCCCGGCTACAACGCCGAGCTCTCCCTGGACGGCTCGTACGGCCCGGCGACGACCGCCGCGGTCAAGCGCTTCCAGCAGGCGTACGGACTGACCGCCGACGGACTGGCCGGCGCGCAGACCTTCAACAAGCTCTACGCCCTGCAGGACAACGACTGCACCCCGGTCAACTTCAGCTACGCCGAGCTCAACGGCTGCAACAGCACCTGGTCCGGCGGCGCGGTCTCGGCGGGCACCGCGAAGGCCAACGCCCTGGTGTCGATGTGGAAGCTGCAGGCGCTGCGGCACGCCCTGGGCGACCAGTCGCTCCGGGTCACCAGCGGTTTCCGCAGCTACTCGTGCAACAGCGCGGTCGGTGGGGCGTCCAACAGCCGCCACCTCTACGGCGACGGGGTCGATCTCGGCTCCGGTCCGCACAGCCTCTGCACGCTGGCCAAGCAGGCCCGCTACCACGGCTTCACCCAGATCCTCGGCCCCGGCTACGTCGGCCACAACGACCACGTGCACGTGGCCGACTCGCCGAGCCGGTTCTGGTCGGCGCCGACCTGCGGCGTGAGCTGACGACACCACCGCACGACAAGGGGGCCGGGTCGCTTCTGCGACCCGGCCCCCTTCGCGTCCGCCGGTCAGGCAGGGGCCGTGCGGCCCGCGTACACCGGTCGGCGTTCGCCTCTGCTCATGCCTGCCGGTGTCAGGCGGCCGACGGTCCGGCGTTGGTGCGGGAGCGGACGACCTCCACCACGTGGGCCACCGCCTCCTCCAGCGGCACCCCGTTGCGCTGCGAGCCGTCCCGGTAGCGGAAGGAGACGGTGCCGGCGGCGACGTCATCGTCCCCGGCGATCGCCATGAACGGGATCTTCTGCTGCTGCGCGTTGCGGATCTTCTTCTGCATCCGGTCGTCGGAGACGTCCACGTCGGCGCGGATGCCCTGGGCGCGCAGCTTCGCCACGAACTCCGCCAGGTGCGGCGCGTGGTCCTCGCGGATCGGGATGCCGACCACCTGCACCGGCGCCAGCCAGGCCGGGAAGGCGCCGGCGTAGTGCTCGGTGAGCACGCCCAGGAAGCGCTCGATCGAGCCGAACTTCGCCGAGTGGATCATCACCGGCTGCTGCCGGGAACCGTCGGCGGCCTGGTACTCCAGCCCGAAGCGGGCCGGCTGGTTGAAGTCGTACTGGATGGTCGACATCTGCCAGGTGCGGCCGATGGCGTCGCGGGCCTGCACGGAGATCTTCGGCCCGTAGTAGGCCGCGCCGCCCGGGTCCGCGACAAGCTCCAGGCCGGTCTCCAGAGCCGCCTCCTCCAGCACCCGGGTGGCGATCTCCCACTCCTCGTCGGAGCCGATGAACTTGTCCGACTGGTCCCGGGTCGACAGCTCGATGTAGAAGTCGTCCAGGCCGAAGTCGCGCAGCAGCCCGAGGATGAAGTTCAGCAGGTGCCGGATCTCGTCGGGGGCCTGCTCGGCGGTGACGTAGGAGTGCGAGTCGTCCTGGGCGAAGCCGCGCACCCGGGTCAGGCCGTGCACCACGCCGGACTTCTCGAAGCGGTAGACCGACCCGAACTCGAACAGCCGCAGCGGCAGCTCCCGGTACGACCGGCCGCGCGAGCGGTAGATCAGGTTGTGCATCGGGCAGTTCATGGCCTTGAGGTAGTAGTCGCTGCCCTCGAGTTCCATCGGCGGGAACATCGTGTCGGCGTAGTACGGCAGGTGCCCGGAGGTCTCGAAGAGCCCCTGCTTGGCCACGTGCGGGGTGCCGACGTACTCGAAGCCCTCCTCGATGTGGCGGGCCCGGACGTAGTCCTCCATCTCCCGCTTGATCACACCACCCTTGGGGTGGAAGACCGGCAGGCCGGAGCCGAGCTCGTCGGGGAAGCTGAACAGGTCCAGGTCGCGGCCGAGCTTGCGGTGGTCGCGCCGGGCCGCCTCCTCCAGCAGCTTCAGGTACGCCTTCAGCTCGTCGCGGGTCGGCCACGCGGTGCCGTAGACCCGCTGCAGCTGCGGGTTCTTCTCCGACCCGCGCCAGTACGCCGCCGCCGAGCGCATCAGCTTGAAGGCGCCGATCAGCCGGGTGCTGGGCAGGTGCGGCCCGCGGCAGAGGTCCGACCAGCAGACCTTCTCCTCGTTGGCGGCGAGGTTGTCGTAGATGGTCAGCTCGCCACCGCCGACCTCCATCACCTCGGAGGAGTCGAAGCCCTCGCCCTTGACGTCGACGAGTTCGAGCTTGTACGGCTCGTTCGCCAGCTCCGCCTTGGCCTCGTCGAGGCTGTCGAAGCGCCGGCGGCGGAACCGCTGGCCCGACTTGATGATCTCCTGCATCCGCTTCTCGAGCTTGGTGAGATCCTCGGGCTGGAACGGCTTGTCGACGTCGAAGTCGTAGTAGAAGCCGTTCTCGATCGGCGGGCCGATGCCGAGCTTGGCCTCGGGGAAGACGTCCTGCACCGCCTGGGCGAGCACGTGCGCGGTGGAGTGGCGCAGCACGTTGAGCCCGTCCGGCTCGGCGAGGGTCACCGGCGTCACCGTGGTCTCGGCGGCGGGGCTCCAGTCCAGGTCGCGCAGGTTGCCCTCGGCGTCGCGGACGACCACGACGGCCTTCGGCCCGGCGGTGGGCAGCCCGGCCGCGGCCACCGCGTCGGCCGCCGTAGTGCCGGCCAGGACGACGACGGGGTCGGTCGTGGCCTCGGCGGGCGGACGCTGTGCGGACACGGTGGTCTCCTTCATGCCGGATGAGGTGGGCGAAGTGCCCGAGCGGTTGCCACTCGATGCTATCGGTCGGGCAATCCGCTCCGACACGCGATATTGCGGCGCTAGATTGGGACGGTGGCTGCGTCAAATGTCGTTGATGTACTGGAACGCCGGTATGAGACCTACTCGTCCGCCAAACCAGCCGCGCCGTTCGCGGTCCGGCTCAACGGCTCGTCCGCACAGCGGGTGGGGCAGGGCGAACCGGCCTTCACCATCCGGGTGGTCGATCCGCGGGGCATGCGGGCGCTGGCCGAGCTTGACCAGTTCGGCGTCGCGGTGGCGTACCTGCAGGGCTGGCTCGACGTCGACGGCGACCTCGCCGCGGCGCTGCGGATGCGGGACTTCTTCACCGACTTCCACCCGCTGGCCCGGATCGGGCGCTTCACCCCCGCCCTACTGCGCGGCGGCCGGCTCGCCGACGACAGCCGCACGATCGGGCACCACTACGACGAGGACCCGGACTTCTTCCTGACCTTCCTCGACCGCCGGCACCGCCTCTACAGCGAGGGGATCTTCGTCACCGACGACGAACCGCTGGAGGAGGCCGCGACCCGCAAGCTCCAGACCGCCTTCGACGCGCTCGGCGTCGGCCCGGGCGACCACGTGCTCGACGTCGGCGGCGGCTGGGGCTCCTTCGCCGAGTTCGCCGCCCGGCGCGGCGTCAACGTCACCACCCTGACGCTGTCCCGGCCCGGCGCCCGCTACATGGCCGACCTCGCCAAGCGGGACGGGCTGCCGATGCGGGTGCGCTACCAGCACCTGTTCGACTTCGTCCCCGATCGCCGCTACGACGGGATCGTCAACCTCGGCGCCACCGAGCACCTGCCCGACTACCGCACCACCCTGCGCCGGTACGCCGACGCCCTGCGCCCCGGCGGCCGGATCTACCTGGACGCGCTGGCGATGCGGCGCAAGCACATGGCCTCGACCTTCCTGAAGCGCTACGTCTACCCCGGCGCGTCAGCCCCGCTGCTGCTGCACCAGTACCTGCGCGCCGTGGCCCGCTCCCCGTTCGAACTGGTGAGCATCGACGACGACCGGCACAACTACCACCTGACCTGTGCGCACTGGGGACGGCGCCTGGACGACGCGCGGGACGCGATCGTCGCCCGCTGGGGCGAGCCGCTCTACCGGCGGTTCCGGCTCTTCCTCTGGGGTTCGGCGACCGGCTTCGACACCGGGCTCGTGCAGGCGTACCGGTGGGTGCTGCGGATGCCGGAACAGACCGGGGCGGCGCGCCGCAGCGCCGTCTGAACACCCCACTTGCCCCGGGCAGTACCTTCTGGTGGTGGCAACTGTCCTTCTGGTCGAAGACGACCATGTCGTACGCGGTGCGATGCTGCGCTCGCTGACCGAGCGCGGGCACGCCGTGCACGGCGTCGGCACCGCCCTGGACGCGCTGCGCCGCGTCGCGGCCGAGACGCCCGACCTGGTCGTGCTCGACCTGGGCCTGCCGGATCTGGACGGCTCGGACGCCCTGCGCATGCTGCGCGGCATCACCGACATCCCGATCATCATCGCCACCGCCCGCGACGACGAACAGGCCATCGTGCGGCTGCTGCGCGCCGGCGCCGACGACTACATGGTCAAGCCCTTCACCGGCGCCCACCTGGACGCCCGGATCACGACCGTGCTGCGCCGGGTCGGCCGGGCGACCCGCTCGGTGCAGCCGGTGGTGCACACCGTCGGAGGCCTGCGCGTCGACGTCGGCGAACGCAGCGCCCATCTCGACGGCGCCGCGTTGCAGCTGACCCGCAAGGAATTCGATCTGCTGGCCTACCTGGCCGCGCGACCGGGGCGGGTGGTTTCCCGCCGGGAACTCTTGGAGGAGGTATGGCGGCAGCCATCGGTCGGCGAGGACCAGACGATCGACGTTCACCTGTACTGGTTGCGTCGCAAGATGGGCGAGTCCGCGGCGAAGCCCCGCTACCTGCGCACCGTGCGGGGGGTGGGTTTCCGGCTGGTGGTACCGGACTGAGGATCGCCCTCGCGGCGCGCGGCGCCGGCATCGCCCTGCTCGTCGCGCTGGTCTTCCTCATCCCGCTGGCCGTCACCCTCTACGCCGACGCCCGGGAGACCGCGATCGGGGAGGCGGCCCGGCGCAGCGCGCTCGTCGCCGGGGCCCTCTCCGCCGGCGCCGACGAGGCGCAGATCCGTACCGCCGTCGCCGCGGCCGCCGGTGACGGCGGTGCGGCCCCGGTGGTGCACCCGCCGCGAGCCACCGCCGATTCGGGCCGGGCGCCGGCGCCGGCGATCGAGGAGGCCCGGGCCTCCGGCCGTACCGCCGTGGTGGAGGTCGACGGGGGCGCGTCCCGGCTGGAGCCGGTGCTGCTGGCCACCGGCACGGTGGTGGTCGAGGTTTTCGTCCCCGACTCGG
>Ga0233385_1000111_pt1 | contig 46346 bp, 35 predicted proteins | sample ElkDunMinimDraft_16_FD_191543 | JGI IMG/M metagenome (GOLD analysis project Ga0233385, IMG submission 191543) | Fecal eukaryotic communites from dung pellets of Tule Elk in California, USA - Elk Dung G36 | ecosystem: Host-associated > Mammals > Digestive system > Large intestine > Fecal | place...
CCAGACCGTGCGCTCCTTCGATATCGACCACCGTGACGTCGACGCGTTCCTGTGCTCGATGCGGGCCGATCTGACCGTCACCCGCTACGCGACCTACGACGACCTGCTCGCCTACATGGAGGGCTCGGCCGCGGTGATCGGCACCATGATGCTGCCCGTTCTCGAACCGCTGCCCGGCATGGAGGAGAAAGCTCGCGAACCGGCCCGCCAGCTGGGGCTGGCCTTCCAGCTGACCAACTTCCTGCGTGACGTCGCCGAGGACCTGGAACGCGGCCGGGTCTACCTTCCGATGGAGGACCTGGACAGGTTCGGGGTGAAGGTCGCCGATCTGGAGGGCGGCGTCACGACCCCCGGACTGCGCGAGCTGCTCGCCTTCCAGGCGCGGCGGACCAGGGACCACTACGCGCGGGCCGAGGAGGGGTTCGACATGCTGACGCCCTCCTCCCGGCCGTGCATCCGAGCGGCCTTCGAGCTGTACGGAGGCATCCTCGACCGGATCGAGGCCGCCCGCTACGACGTCCTCGGCGCGAGGATCGTCGTACCCCGGCGACGACGACTGTCGATCTTCGCGCGGCACCTGCTCGCGGCGTCCTCGGCCGACCGCGCCGAACGCCGCGTGATCGTCGAGATTCCTTGAACCGGCCGGGCGGACGTGTCGCGAGGTTTCCGGTCGTGAGGTCGTTCGACGAAGGGCCGGCGAGGGCAAGGGGAGCGGGTGCGGGACCGCCGGGCGCGGGGGCGTCCGGTGAGAGGCCGTTCGGCACCGTCTCCTTTCTCGCCGCCGTCGCCGTCGCCGTCGCCGCCGTCGCCGTCGCCGTCGCCGTCGCCGCTGTCGCTGTCGCTGTCGTGGGGAGAGTGTGATGTCAGAGCCTGTGGTCGTTGACGCGATGGGCGGAGACCACGGACCGGCCGAGACGGTCGCCGGGGCGGTGACCGCTCATCGCGAGCTGGGGGTCCCCGTGGTGCTGGTGGGCAGGGCGGGGGCCATTCGTGCCGAGCTCGACCGTCACGGCGCCGTCTCCGAGGTCGGCGTGGTGCACGCCGAGGACGTCGTCCCGATGACCGAACGGGGCGCGGGAGCGGTCTCCTCCACCACGACCAGCCTCACGGTCGGCTGCGATCTCGTACGGAAAGGAGCGGCGTCGGCCTTCGTGTCGGCCGGTTCCACGGGCGCGGTCGTCTCGTGCGCCATCCGTGGCATCGGCCGCGCGCCGGGCGTCCTGCGGCCGGCCCTGGCGATCGCGCTGCCCTCGGTCACCGGCGGCGCCACCGTGCTGATCGACGCGGGGGCCACCTCCGACCCCACCCCGGAGATGATCGCCCAGTTCGCGTTGCTCGGGGTCTCCTACGCGCAGCTCGTGCTCGGCGTCGCCGCCCCCTCGGTGGGCCTGCTGTCGATCGGTTCGGAGCCGGGCAAGGGCAACCGGCTGACCCGCAGGGCCGGTGAGCTGCTCGTCGGGCTGCCGTTCCGCTTCCACGGCAACGTGGAGGGCCACGACGTGCTCGCGGGCACCGTCGACGTGATCGTCACCGACGGCTTCACCGGCAACGTGGTGCTCAAGAACGTCGAGGGTTCGGTACGGGCCGCGCTGACGCTGGTGGCGCGCTCAGGGATCGCCGGGGCCGAGGAACTGAAGACGGTGGCCGACCGCTACGACCCCGAGACCCACGGCGGGGCGGCGCTGCTCGGACTGGGCGGCACCGTCGTCGTCGCACACGGCTCCTCGCGGGCGGCGACGATCGCGCGTGCCTGCGCGGTGGCCCGCGATCTCGCCGGGGGCGGAATCGTCACCCGCTTCGGCGACCGTCTCACCGCGGGACCCGCTCGTTGAACGGGTCCCGCGGTGAGACGGTCTCGCGGTGCGCCTCTAACCGTGGGACCCGCGTGCTGGACGGGGGCGGGACCCCGGCTCAAGGACACGGGGGAGCGGGGCCGGTCAGGCCAGGGGGTCGGCGCCGTCCCAGGTGCCCTCGCTGGCGTAGGGGGAGAACCGGGCGAACAGCTCCTCGGAGTACCAGTCCTCCTCACGTGTCCTGCCGATCACGCGCCGGTGTGCCGCGCCCTTGTGGGCGAAGGCCCGCACCGCGGCGGCGTCGCGCCACACCGAGAACGTGCCCTGCCTGGCCAGCGGCCACTCGCCGACGCCGACCGAGGCGAGACAGCCGTCCTGCTCCGCGAGCAGGCGGTCCACCTCGGGGACCGCGCGATAGAACGCCACCAGCCGGGAGGGCCGGATCGACGCGCGGGTCAGCACGACGACGGGAGCGCCGGGATCGATCCCGGGCGTGCTCGCGGGAAGGGGGCCGAACGGCTCCACCCCGTTCCACCTGCCGCGCGAGGCGACGGGAGCGAGCCGCACCTGCCAGGACTCCCGCGCCTCGCTCCGCCAGCGCTCCGCCACCGGGGACTCGCTCAGGAAGCGGTCCAGGGCCCGTTCGTCGCGCCACACCGCGAGCAGGGCCCAGCGGCGAAGGTCCGCGCCCATGCCCGTCGACGCCCCGCGCCCGGAGCCGAGCAGCCGCCAGAACACCAGCCCCGGCGTGCTCCCCAGCACCGGCCGGTCGAACGCCATGTAGCGCATAGCCCCCAGATCCGCGTATCTCGTGAGATGGAAGGAAACGATGGTTCCTCTGCTCGTCTCGGTCATCGGCGGCTACCTTCTCGGATCCGTACCGGTCGCCGTGCTGGTCGCCCGCGCGTACGGGTTCGACCCCCGCGAGGTCGGCGACCGCAACCCCGGCTTCTGGAACGTGAGGCAGCGGCTCGGCGGGCGGGCCGCCGTGCCGGTCTTCGCCGGTGACATGCTCAAGGGAACGTTCGCGGGACTGCTCGCCCTGTGGGTCACTGGCACGCACCTCACCTGGCCGGGTGGGGTGAGCGGCGTCGGCGCGGTGCCGGTATATCTCGCGGTGGCCGCGGCCATGGCCGGGCACGCCTGGCCGGTCTTCGCCGGGTTCAGGGGCGGCCGGTCGATCCTCACCTTCGCGGGCGGCTTCGCCGTCATCTGCCCGCCGGGTTTCCTGCTCGGTGTGGCCACCCTGATCGTGGTCGCCCTGGTGACACGGTCGTTCGCGATCGGGGCGCGCGTCGGCGTCTTCGGCCTCCCGCTGTTGCAGCTGCTCTTCGCGCCGGTCGGGTACGTGGCCGGGACAGGGCTGCTCATGTGCCTCATCGGGCTGCGCTTCGGTCAGGCGGCGCGGAGCTCCCGCCCGTCGTGACCCGGCCCGGCCGCGTGGCCGTCGGGTCCGGCCGGGAACGCGTAACCGTCGTGGCCCGCCCCGGAGACATGATCGTCGGGTCCGGCCATCCGCCCGTCGCGACCTGGCCGAGGTGGGAGGCCGTCGTGGTCGCCGGGTAGGTGCGGCCCCGCCAGCCGCGCACCGGGCGCAGCGTGGCCTGCGTCAGCCGCAGGGCGGCCAGCGGGTCGAGCAGCGGGGAGAGCAGCACGCCGGGACCCGGCCGCGTGTAGCTGCCGCGCAGCACGCCCGCGAGCAGTAGCCGTACGGTCAGCAGGGCCAGGTCGAGCCGGGTGGGACGGCCGCTCACCAGCCGCAGCACGGGCAGCGCGGCAGTGAGCCAGACCACGGCCAGATCGGCGGCCTGCCGGCCGGGCGCGGTGACGTCGCGCAGCGACAGCGACCGCCCCCACTCCCGCCACACCCCGGCGGCCGAATCGTGCATGTCGACCTCCAGCAGCCCTCCCGCCTCCAGGAACCCCACGGACCATCCGTCCGCCGCGAGAGTTCTGGCCAGTGCCACGTCGTCGCTCATGTGCCCGCGCACCCGCGCGAACCCCCGGGCGTCCAGCATCGCCGTGCGGCGGAAGGCCGTGCACTGGCCGTTGGCCATCGTGCGGTGCGGGGCCGGGGGAGCCGAGGGCCCGATCGGGCCGAAGCGGTAGACGAGCGTCGCGAGGAACGACGCGTGCAGCGCCTGCTCGGCCACCCCCTCGCACACGAACCTGGGTCCCACGCTCACCAGGTCGTACTCTCCCAGGGCCGCCGTGAGCGCGCCGATGAGCCCCGGCGCGGGCCTGGTGTCCGCGTCCAGGGTCACCACGACGTCACCTCCCGCCGCCTCGACCCCCTGCTTCAGCGCCCACTGCTTGCCCACCCAGCCCTCGGGCGGCGGCGCTCCCGCGATGACCTTCGCGCCGAGCTCGGCCGCCAGGCGCGCGGTGCCGTCGCGTGACTCGTCGTCGACGACAACGATCTCCGCGACGTCCGGATCGGCGAGCAGCGCCGACAGGCACGGACCGAGACGGGCCTCCTCGTCGCGGGCGGGGATCACCACGGAGACGCGCGGCGGCGTCAACCGGGCGGGAGCGGGCGGACGGTCTCGCGCGACGGCGAGCGGGGGCAGGCGGTCTCGCCCCCTGGCCAGCCGTACCGCCACGGCGAGCGCGGCGGCGGCCTGAAGAGCGGTGAGGACTCTCATCGTCAGGCCCCCGCACCGGGATGGCCCTGGGGACGGCAGGGGAAGTCCTCCCGGACGAGTGAGGCGACGATGCGGGCGCCCATCGCGACGAGCGGCAGCCCGCCACCGGGATGCGCCGAGCCGCCCACCAGGTACAGGCCGCGCAGGGGACCTCGGTTGCCCGGGCGGCGGAAGGGCGCGAGCCTGCCCGAGTAGGCGCCGCCGTAGATCGAGCCGCCCCACGAGCCGTACCGGTCGCGCAGGTCGGCGGGGGTGAACAGGTCCACGAAACGCAGCCGCCCCGACAGGTCGTGCCCCCTGGTGGCCAGGCGGTCGAGCACCAGGTCCCGGTACGCCTCGGGGGACATCGGCCACCGGCCGGGATCGCGGGCGGGGACGTTGACCAGCATGACCCAGTTCTCCGTGCCCGGCGGGGCCTGCGAGGGGTCGTCCACGACCGAGCAGCCGATGTAGACGGTCGGGTCCTCCGGTGGCCTGCGCCGCCGGAAGATGTCGCCGAACTCCCGCTCGTAGTCGCCGGAGAAGACGATCGAGTGGTGGCCGAGCCCTTCGGTCCTGCCCTCCACCCCGGCCAGCAGCAGGAACACCGAGGAGGAGGTGCCGAGCGTGGCGATGCGCCGCAGCCGCCGCCGGTCGGGCAGCAGTTGCCCGTACAGCGCGGCGGCGTCGGTGTTGGCGACCACGACGTCGGCGCGTTCGCGCTCGCCCGAGGCGAGCCGCACCCCCGTGACCCGCTCGCCGTCGGCGAGCACCCGGGTCACCTCCGCGCCCAGGACGACCTCCACCCCGGCCTTCTCCAGCAGCGGGACCAGGGCGTCGGCGATGCGGGGAAGCCCGCCGGGGACGTACCAGCCGCCCTCGCCGTGCTCGATCGCCGGGACGCACCCCAGCGCGGCCGGGGCGCGGTACGGGTCGGAGCCCGCGTAGGTCGCGTAACGGCCGACGTACTGGCGCAGGCGCGGGTCGGTGAAGAAACGGCGGGCCAGACCGTCGAGGGTCCGGCCAGGTGCCACCGCGAGCAGGTCCGACAGACGGGCCTCGGTGGGCGGCCGGGTGAGCGGCCCGGTGAAGAAGGTGCGGCGCGAGGCGTCGAAGCAGCGCCGCGCCCAGTCGTGGAAGGCGAGCCAGGCACGGCCCTCGCCGGGCGCGAGCCGGTCGACCTCGGCGGCCATCCGGGCCGGGTCGCGGTACGCCGTGAACGTCGAGCCGTCGGCGAAGCGGTAGCGGCACAGCTCGTCGAGCTCCACCAGGTCGAGCCGCAGCCCGAGGTCGGTGAAGACGCCGGGCAGGGTGAGCAGGGAGGGGCCGATGGAGAAGGTGAAGCCGTCCCTGGTCTGCTCGGCGAGCTTGCCGCCCAGCCGGGGGAGCCGCTCGTACAGGCGCACCCGATGCCCCTGCTCGGCCAGGAGCAGCGCGGAGACCATGCCGCCGACACCGCCGCCTATCACCGTTGTCTCAGGCATCCGTGCCCCCTCCCGAGGAATCCGACGAGTCCGATGAATGCGGTGGGTTCGGTGGGTTCGGTGGGTTCGGTGGGTGAGGCATCACGCCCGGCCCGCCTCGGGGGCCGGCCGTCCGCGGCGTCCGCGGCTCCAGGCGAGCAGGGTGAACAACCCCATCGAGAGTCCTCCGGCTGTGGCCACCAGCGGATCCGCCGGGACGAAGACGACCGCGAAGCCAATGGTCTCCATAACCGCCATCACCGTGTAGACCGACACCAGCCCGGCTTTCCACGTCGCCGGTTCGGTGAGTGTGCCCTCCAGCAGGGCCATGACCAGCAGGGAGACGACGAGCCAGCCCGCGAAGTTGCTGAGGGGGACGTCCCGGTAGGGGCCGGGGTCGTGCCAGACCCACAGGTCCAGCCGCATCATCTGCGGATCCAGGAACAGGTCCCAGGCGGTGAGGGCGAGCGCCCCCGTGACGATCCGCGCGGCCCTGCTCCCCGGCGCGATGGCGGCGGCCACGGCGTGGGCCGCGAGCCCCATGCCGCCCCACGCCACCGCCACGATCACCGGCACCCCGCCGAGCGACGGCTGGAGGACGTCGGTGTAGTGGTAGGCGCCGAACGGCACGCCCGTCCTGATGCCGACCCACTCGGCGGCGTACCCGGTCGCGACCACGGCCGCGAACGCCGCGAAGACCTTGGCGGGGGAGTGGGTCGCACAGGCGAAGGCGAGCGCGCTCGCCGCGAGCAGCAGGACGACGACGCTGGTCAGCACGATCGGCCGGGTCTGCAGTCCCGTGGCGACCTGCGCGACGACCATCGCGCCCAGCAGCGCCGTGCCGAGCACGCTCGCCACGCCCGCTCGTGGTCTCACCGGCGAAGGCCGCTCCCATACCTCGTCGTGTCCGGGTCGTCCGCTGCTCATCTGATGGCTGTGCCCCATGGACGGTCATTCGATCGGTCGGGCGCGGTCAGATTCACTTTGAGGTCACGATTCCGGCCGGGGTTCTGAGAAGTCAGAGGTCCGGGAAGCGGGGTTTTCGAGGATCCGCCAGGGACGTCCCCGGCCGGGCGCCGACGACCGGTGGCCGGACGGGCGGGAGCTCTGATGATTCTCTGATCTGCGCTGTCTAGCTTCGTGATGAGCGACATACCGGTCGTACGACGACATGCCACTTCAGGCGGGGGTGGAAAGCCCCGCCGGGACCCGTGAGGGTCCAGGAAACACCTCCGGAAGAACCCCGGCAAAGACTCCGAAGAGATCCGAAATCGCAAAGACGCCGCGGTGACCCGCGTGAAACCAGAGGAGCCGAGCATGAGTGTTCCCGCCGAGCCGCCGTTCCCGCACCCCCTTCTCGAGGCGCTGCGGAACTCGCCCGGGACCCCGGCCTTCGAGCAGGGGGGCAGGATCGTCTCGCGAGGTGAGCTACTGGAGATCATCCGGCGGCTGGCGGGGGCGATGCTCGATGCCGGGCTGGGCCCCGGCAGGGCCGTCGCCGTCAGCACGAGCGTCTCTCCCGAGGCGTTCGCCGCCCACATGGCCGCCCACGCGCTGGGCTGCCGGGTCGTGGGAGTCCGGCCCGGCTACCCGGCGGCCCAGCTCGCCCATGTGCTCGGGATGGACGTCGACGCCCTCCTCGTCGACCGGTCCACCGTGACGCCGGAGTTGCTCGGCGCCGCGGGACACCTCACGCTGCTCTCGCTCGGGCCGTGCTTCGAGCCGGACGGGCGCTCTCCCCTCGCGGCGACCGACCTGCTCGCCGACACCGGCACCGGCGAGGAGCGGCCCCTCGTCGTCGCGGCCCGTCCGGACGACGTGGCCGCCCTGAGCTTCACCAGCGGCAGTACAGGCCGCCCCAAAGGCTGCGCGACCACCTACCGCTCGCTCGGTGAGCACTGGGCGTGGCAGCCCCGCGCGTGGTCCCCGGTCACGGACGAACTCGCGGCGGGCTTCGAGCGCTACATGCTGTTCGGCACCCTGTCCAGCATGGTGGTCCTGGACTTTCTGGGGCTGTGCCTGCTGGGCGGCGGCACCGCGGTGATCCCCGAGGACGACGGGAGGCCCCTGTTCCCGTACGCGATCGAACGCCACCGGATCACCGGCTCCATCGTGACCGTGCCCCGGCTGTACCAGATGCTCGACCTGCTCCGGGACGAGCCGGTCGACGTCGGCTGCCTGCGCGCGCTGGTGGTCTCCGGATCGCCGATCGGCCCGGGGCGTCTGGCCGAGGCGGTGGACCGGCTCGGGTCCGTGGTCTACCAGGGGTACGGGCAGACCGAGGGGGGCCTGATCTCGGTGCTCACTCCCACCGACATCGCCACGTTGCCCGCCCACGCCCTGCCCTCGGTCGGCCGGCCGCTGGAGAGCGTCGAGATCAGTGTGCGCGACGAGGGGAACCGCGAGGTGGCCGTGGGGCACACCGGTGAGATCTACCTGCGCAGCCCGTACCTGATGTCGGGGTACTGGGGGGATCCCGAAGAGACCGGCGAGACCCTGCGGGACGGCTGGCTGCGCACCCGGGACCTCGGCCACCTGGACGAGAAGGGTTTCCTGCACCTTGTCGGCCGCACCCGCGACGTGATCCTGGTCAACGCGATGGTGGTGTACGCGGGCCCCATCGAGCGGGTGCTGAGCGGTCATCCCGACGTCGCCGAGGCGTACGTGGCCGGGGCCCCGGACGAGCTGACGGGGGAGGCCGTCCACGCGTTCGTCGTACCGGCCGAGGGCGCGGTCCCGGACTGTTACGCGCTGGCCGCGCTGGTGGGCGACGAACTCGGTGAGAACAGCGTCCCCCAGACGATCACGATCACGCCCTCCGTCCCGGTCGCCGCGAGCGGCAAGCCCGACAAGCGCGCGCTGCTGGATCTGGCCCGGCCGAGGGCTCTCTGATCCTTCTCTGAGAATCGCCCGCCAACACTGATGGCGTCCGTTCGACCAGATCGCTATGACGGAGGTGTACGTGCCGGACAATGCCCTGGACTACGTGGTGATCGGTGCAGGACCCGCGGGGCTGCAGCTGGGATACTTTCTCGGCAAGGCGGGACGGAGCTACCTGATCCTGGAGGCGGGCCCCACACCGGGCACGTTCTTTCAGACCTTCCCGCGCCACCGCCAGCTCATCTCGATCAACAAGAAGTACACCGGTTCCGACGACCCTGAGCTCAACCTCAGGATGGACTGGAACTCGCTGCTGTCGGACGATCCCGGCCTGCTGTTCACCCGCTACAGCGACCGCTACTTCCCCCACGCCGACGACATGGTCCGCTATCTCGCCGACTTCGCCGCGGCCTGCGACCTGCGCGTCACCTACGACGCCCGCGTCCATCAGGTCACCCGCGCCTCGGGCAGCGGCCACTTCCTGGTGACCGACGAGCGCGGCCGGACCTACGAGGCGAGGCGGCTGGTCGTCGCGACCGGTGTCAGCCGGTCCAACATCCCGCCGATACCGGGCATCGAGACGGCCGAACCCTACGGCACCATCTCCACCGACCCGTCCGAGTACGTGAACCAGCGGGTGCTCGTCATCGGCAAGGGCAACTCGGCGTTCGAGACGGCCGACAGCCTGGTCGAGACGGCCGCGGTGATCCACGTCGCCGGGCCGAGCTCCGTCCGGATGGCGTGGCGCACCCACTTCGTCGGGAACCTGCGCGCGGTCAACAACAACTTCCTCGACACCTACCAGCTCAAGTCCCAGAACGCGCTGCTCGACGGCGACGTCAAGCGGATCGAGCGCCAGGCCGACGGCTCGTACCTGGTGACGGTGAGCTTCGTTCGCGCCGACGAGGTCACCAAGGACATCCCGTACGACAAGGTCCTCGTCTGCACCGGCTTCCGGATCGACGCCTCGATCTTCTCCGACGAGTGCCGCCCGGACCTGATGATCAACGACAGGTTCCCCGCGCTCACCCCCGCCTACGAGTCGGTCAACGTACCCGGCCTCTACTTCGCGGGGACCCTGACGCAGTCCCGCGACTTCAAGCGCGGCACCAGCGGGTTCATCCACGGCTTCCGGTACGGCACCCGGGCACTGCACCGCCTTCTGGAGAACAGGTACCACGATGCCCCGTGGCCCGGCCGCGAGATCCCCGCCGAGCCGGAGGCGCTCGCGGAGGCGGTACTCGAACGGGTGAACCGCAGTTCGGCGCTGTGGCAGCAGTTCGGGCTGCTGGGCGACGTCATCGTCCTCGACGGCCACGGCGGGGCGCGCTATATGGAGGAGTTGCCGGTCGACCTGGAGGGTCCGCCGATCGGCGACGGCGGCCACTTCACGATCACCTTGGAGTACGGGCCCGAGCACGACAAGGTCGATCCGTTCGACATCGGGGTGGGCCGGATCCGGCAGAACGACGCCGAGCGCGCCGCCGAGGGGCACTATCTGCACCCGGTCGTGCGCCACCACCGGGCCGGCGCGCCGCCGGTCGTCCACCATGTCACGGAGAATTTGGAGAACGACTGGACCTCCCGGGAGGTCCACATCGAACCGCTCCGCGCGTTCTTCGCCCGCCAGACCGCCTCGGTACCGGTGTGACGGACGTGAGGACACCGGAGATGGTCTCGCGCCTGACGGGAGTGAGGACGCCGGAGGTGGCCGGTGAGCGCTTCCGGCACGTGGAGGACGTGCCGGACGAGGTCCCGGACGGGGCGGACGTGAGGACGCCGGACGTGGCGGGTGAACCCCTCCCACGGCCGACGGACACGAGAACACCGGCGAATCCGGCCTCCACCGCCCCGGCGGACCTGTGGACCTCACGTGAGTTCGAGGCCGCGGCCCGCGCGCGCCTCGCCCCCGAGCACTACGACTACTTCGCGGGCGGCGCGGGGGAGGAGGTCACCGTACGGGCGAACGAGGCCGCGTTCGAAAGGCTCTTCCTGGTGCCCCGGGTGCTGCGCGGCGCGGGGAGCCCCCGGACCGACGTCACCCTGCCGGGCGGCAGGGCGGCGATGCCCGTGCTGGTGGCGCCGACCGCGTTCCACCGGCTCGCCGACCCCGAGGGCGAGCGGGCCACCGCGCGGGCGGCGGCCGCCACGGGAACGATCATGATCGTGAGCATGGCCTCCACCGTCGCCGTCGGGGACGTGGCCGCGGCGGCGCCCGAGGCCACCCTGTGGTTCCAGCTCTACGTCCAGCCGGACATGGCCTTCACCGAGACGCTCGTGCGGCGCGCCGAGGCGGCCGGGTGCCGGGCGCTGGTGGTCACGGTGGACTCACCGGCCCATGGCCTGCGGGAACGGGAGCGGCACCACGGCTTTCAGGACCTGCCCGAGGGGATGGCCTGCGAGAACCTGCGCGACGGCGGGCGGGTACGGCCGATCGTCATGTCGCCGGAGATCTCCTGGGAGCACATCGACCTGCTCCGGGAGATGACGGCGCTCCCGATCATCCTCAAGGGCGTCGCGCATCCCGCCGACGCGCGTCTCGCGCTCGGCCACGGGGTCTCGGGGCTGCTGGTGTCCAACCACGGCGGCCGCCAGCTCGACACGGTCCCGGCTGCCGTCGACCTGCTGCCGGAGATCGTGGCCGCCGTCGGCGGGGCCGTCCCGGTGCTGATGGACGGAGGCGTCCGGCGCGGCACCGACGTGCTGAAGGCGATGGCGCTGGGCGCCGGCGCGGTCGCGGTCGGTCGCCCGGTGATCTGGGGTCTGGCCGCGGACGGCGAGCGCGGCGTGACCCGCGTGCTCGACCTGCTCCGTGCGGAGGTCGAGCACGCGCTCACCCTGTGCGGCTGCGCGTCGGTCCACGACCTCGATCCGGGCATGGTGCGACGGTCATGCCGGTGACCGCTCGGGCGAGGGTGGTCACCGGCGTGACCGCCGCGGCCGCCGCCGTCGCCGTGCTGAGCCTGCCCCGATGGCTGCCGGCCAAGATCGTGGCGTTGCGGACGCGGGTCTTCGCCCGGGTCAACGGGGAGGAGGGGATCACCGTCCCCGGAGACCTGGTCGGCGTCGAGAGGTTCAGGGAGATCTACTCCCACCCGGCGGCCGACGGCCGCAGCAGGGGAGCCGCGCTGTCGGACCTGTTCTGGTACTGGCTGTCGCCCGGCGCCGAGCTGCACCAGGAACACCTGGAGCTGGGAGAGCGGTACGACGCGGTCGCCCGTGCCACGCGGGGCTTCCTCTCCGTGCCGCGGGTGCGGGCCGAGGAGCTCACCCGCCGCTGCGTCGCCCGGACGCTGCGGGACGCGGGTGGACTGGTCCGGCTGCGCGACCTGATGATGCCGGTCTGGGCGGAGTTCTACTACGAACTCGTCTTCGGCGAGCCGTGCCCGCCGACGGCGCGTGACCTGATCGTGGCCAACGCGGACGACGTCGTCACCGCGCTCAAGTGCTGCGGGCTGCGGCACATGGACCGGCGCGACCGGCTGACCCGGTATCTCGCCGACCTGCTGCCCCGGGTGCGAGACCGGCTTCCCGCGGGACTGTCGGCCAGGGAGCAGGCCCTCTATCTGCAGGGGACCTTCTTCAACACCGCGGTCGTCCAGATGTCGGAGGCGATGACCCACCTGCTGATGGTCCTCGCCCAGCACCCCGAGACCCAGGACGAGGTGCTCGCGGGCGACGATCGCCACCTCGACCGCGTCATCTCCGAGACGCTGCGGCTCTACCCGCTCTTCGGTATCGCCCACCGCGTCACCACCGGCGACATCTCCCTCGACGAGCGCACGACGATCCCGGCCGGCTCGGTCCTGTGCTTCGACTATCCCGCCTTCCACCGCGAGGGCTTCTCCGACCCGGACCGCTTCGATCCCGGTCGTTTCGCCACGGACCGCTCGCACGCGAACTACTCGCATCTGGACCGTTCGGGCCAGGCCCCTCCGGAGCCGGACCGCCCGGAGCGGGGCGACCAGCCGGGTCACCCGGGCGAGGGCGGTCATGCCCCGGATCGCCCTGCCCCCGGCTGTCCCGCCTCGGGCCGTCCTCGCCAGGACCGGCCCGCGGTCCGGGAGCTCAACCACATCCCGTTCGGCATCGCCGCCAACCGTCCCTGCCCCGCCTGGCGGCTGGCGCCGATCACCATGCGGGTCGCGGTGCGGGAGGTCCTGCGCGCGTACGCCCTTGAGACCTCCGCCTCCCACACCCGTTCGATGCCCAACCGGGGACCGTGCCTGCTCGTTCCGAGGGGCGCCCCCACAGGGGCGGCCCACCGGGCGACGCTGGTGTTCGTGCGGTTCCGCGACCGATGGGAGGACGTCTGGCGCAGCCTCGTCCAACTCGTCCTCGGCACCTACATGGTCTGGGACGCGCGCGAGCAGCGGCTGTGTGAGCGCCACTTCGCGGAGGCCGACCGCCTGGCCGCCACAAAGAGCAACTGACCGTCCGGACCACGAGCGGAGAAACGGTATGCCCACCCTGGCACAGGTCACCGCCGGTGACCCGAACCTCGAACTGATCCTCAAGGTCCTGCCCGCCCTCGTCGTCATCCTGCTGGCCGCGGCGATATGCGGTCGGCTGGCGCTCATGATGATGCAACCGCGCGTCCTCGGCGAGATGGTCGCCGGTGTCCTCCTCGGCCCGACGCTGTTCGGTCAGTTGTTCCCCGAGGCGCAGGCGGCCCTGTTCCCCGCCGATGTCAGGCCGGTCCTGTACGTGTTGAGCACCATCGGGCTGACGCTGTACATGTTTCTGGTGGGCGCCGGGCTGGGGCACGGCGCGGATACGCCCGGCCAGGGCCGCCGGGCGGCGACGCTGGCGATCGCCGGCATCGTCCCCGCCCTCATCCTCGGCTCCTGCGTCGGCCTGCTCCTGTGGGACATGCTCTCGCGCCCCGACGTCAGCCGATGGGAGTTCGCCCTGTTCGTCGGGGGAGCGCTCTCGCTGACCGCGTTCCCCATGCTGGCGAGGATCCTGTACGAACGCGGGCTGGAGAACTCCCCCCTCGGAAGGCTCACCCTGGTGGCGGCCTCCATCGACGACGCCCTCGCCTGGTGCATCCTCGCCGTGCTGTCGGCGATGCACCTCAACGCGGGTACCGGCGACGCGGTGCGCACCATCGCCCTGGCGGCGTTGTTCGCGGTGGTGATGCTGAAGGTGGTCGCGCCGCTGCTGCGTCCCTTGGGCGAGAGCGTCGTGCGGACCGGAAAGATCGGCCCCGGCGCCATGTACATCGTCGTCCTCGTCCCTCTCACGGCGGGCTGGCTCACCGACTGGATCGGGGTCTACGCGGTCTTCGGCGGTTTCCTCGCCGGGCTGGCGATGCCTCGCGATCCGGCGTTCCGCCAGGCGCTGCACGCACGCATGATGGACGTCGTCTCGACGTTGCTGCTGCCGGTCTTCTTCGCCTTCTCCGGGCTGAACACCCATCTCGGCGGCATCGCCGGCGGTCCCATGCTCCTGGCGTTCGCCGCGATCCTCGCCGCGGGTTTCTGCGGGAAGTACTTCGGCTGCTCGTTGTCGATGAGGGCACTGGGATTCGGCTGGCGCGAGTCCTACGCGGTGGGGGCGCTCATGAACGCGCGGGGACTGATGATCCTCATCTTCATCAACATCGGCCTGGCGCAGGGCATGATCACCCAAGAGCTCTTCGCCATTCTCGTGCTGGTGGCCATCGTCACCACGGCGGGAGCCATGCCGTTGTACAAACTGGCGCTGCCCGAGCGTCACGAACGTGCCCACGGGTCCGTGCCCGCCGACCAGGATTCGCATTCCTCGGAGGAGCCGGAGGAGTCGGAGGAAGAGGAACAGGCCGAGAAATCCCTTTCCTCGTGACGGCCCCGGGTCCTGTCGTGTGGGTCATCTGAGCCGGAGCGGCGGGCAGGCGACGGTCATGGCCGCCCGGTGGTGGACGGCGAGCTTTTCACAGGACGCGCGCGCACCGCGAAGACCCGGCGGGGTCCACGACGCGGGGCGCGCCGTTCGTTCGGTGACCCACCAGACGATCTTCTTGGTCAGTGTGATCCGGTATGAGCCGCCGGGCACGGCCCAGCCCTGATATTGACGGTGTCTGTCCAGGTCAGAGCCCTGTGTCATGGTTAGGCTGACGTCATGAAGATCTCCAAGCCCGCACTCGTCTCGGTGGCCTGCGGCGGGGCGCTGGGGGCGCTGGCCCGTCACCTGATACACCTGGCCTTGCCGAACCCGCCACAGGAATTCCAGTGGACGCTTCTGGGGGTCAGCGTGACCGGCTGTCTGCTGATCGGCCTGCTGACGGTCTGGATCGAAAGGCATCCGGGCCATCCCCTCTTCGGGCCGCTGCTGTCGACCGGCTTCCTCGGAGGTTTCACCACCTTCTCCTCCTACGCGGTGAACGTGGAGCAGAGGTTCCACTACGGTCAGAGCGGTGTGGCCCTCGCACACCTGGTGCTCACCCCCGTACTGGCGATGATCGCCGTGTTCGTCGGAACGGCTGTCGCGAGGAGAACGATGTGATCACCGCCGTCCTGGTGCTGCTGGGCGGTGCCGTCGGGGCCCCGCTCCGCGATCTTTTCGGCAAGCGGTTCCCCGCGCGCCTCCTTCCGGTGGGGATCCTCGTCGCGAACGTGTCGGCCTCGTTCCTGCTCGGCCTGCTCGGGGGCGGGGTGAGCACCGGGTGGCTGCCCGGCTGGGTGCTGGCCCTGGTCGGCACCGGTTTCTGCGGAGCGCTCAGCACCTACAGCACCTTGGCCAACGACACCCTGCGCCTGGCGGAGAAGGGCGAACGCGGTCTCGCGGTGGCCAACATGGGGCTCAACGTCGTGTTCGGCCTCGTGGCGGCATTCATCGGCGCGGCCCTGGGCCGGGCCTTCTAGGTCCTGTTTCGCAGGGTCACCGAACGGTGAACGGCGCGCGCCCCGCGTCGTGGACCCCGCCGGGTCTTGGCGGTGCGCGCGCGTCCTGTGAAAAGCTCGCCGTCCACTGCCGGGCGGCCGTGACCGTCGCCGGCCCGCCGCTCCGGCTCAAATGATCCACAAAACAGGACTAATGCCTCGGATAACGTGAAAGTCCTGAATATATGACAAATATCGCTTTATGGTCACTCAGTTGCTCACTGTGCTTTGTCATGTAACTTTCAACAATTGTGGGAATTGCTGGTAATTCTGCGGGAGGAATGTCACGGTTGCTTCGTGGCTGCGACATTGGCGACATCCAGCCCGTCCGCTCGCCGGTTGCTCCTCGTCGAGGACGACCGCGAGCTCGGGTTCATGCTGGTCGGATTGCTGACCGAGCAGGGATACACGGTCGACCTGGCCCTGGAGGGACAGCGCGGTCTGCATCTGGGCCTGAGCCGTTCCTACGACGTGATGATCGTCGACCGGGGCCTTCCCGCGGTCGACGGCATCGAGTTGCTGACCCGGCTGCGCCGCCGGGCCGTCACCGTGCCGGTGCTCTTGCTGAGCGCCTTCGGCACGGTCGCCGACCGGGTCACCGGGCTCGACGCGGGCGCCGAGGACTACCTGGCCAAACCATTCGAGATCGAGGAGTTGCTGGCGAGAGTGCGGGCGCTGCACCGCAGGAACCTCGACCACGCCAGGCTGCTGCCGCTCGGCGCGGGCTGGCTGGACCCCGAGTCCCACGTCGTGGAGCTGCCGACCGGAGAGCAGGTGACGCTCTCGGGGCAGGAGTGCCGGCTGCTGTGCGCGCTGGCGACCCGTCCGCGGCAGGTGCACACGCGCGCCTCGCTGCGCCAGCGGGTCTTCGACGGCGCCCGGACGGAGTCGATCGTGGACACCTACGTCTACTACCTGCGCAACAAGTTGGGGGCGGACGTGGTACGCACCGTGCGAGGTGTGGGATACCGCCTGGGCGGGCTGTGAGGAGGCATTCGCCCCACGAGCCGGAGCGCCACCTGCTGGCCCGTGCCCGCCGCAGGATCACCGCGCAGGTGGCGGGTGCGATCTCCGTGATGCTCCTGCTCGTCGGCTGGCTGGCGTACTGCGTCATCGTGAGCGACCAGGAGGCCTCCGCGCGGCGTGACCTCGCCGTCGCGGCCCAGCGCGCCCTCCTGACGCGGCCCCCGCCCTGCGTCTGGCTGTTCGAACTGCGAGGCGGCACCGTGCTGAGCTCTCCGGGCGCACCGACGTCGCTGCCGGTACGCGCCGCGTTGCACCGGGTCGCGGCCGGACGCGCGCCCCAGGTCGCCCAGGTCGAGATCGCCGGGCAGTCCTACCTCGTCCACACCCAGCGGCGTGGTGAGGTGGCGGTCCAGGCGGCGATGGATCTTCGCTACCAGGCCGCGGAGCGGCGCCGGCTGCTGCGCACGCTCGCCATCGCGGAGATCACCGGCCTGCTGGCCGCGCTGATGATCGGCCAGGTCGTCGCCCGGGGGGCGATCGCGCCGCTGGGCGAGGCGCTGGCCCGCCAGCGCCGGTTCGCCGCGGACGTCAGCCACGAACTGCGCACCCCCCTCACCCGCCTGCACATCCGCGCCCAGATCGTCGCCCGCGGGTTGCGGCGGGAGAGCGACCCGCTCCTCGCCGCGGCCGAGGTCGACCAGCTGGTGAACGGCACCCGGCAACTGGGCGACGTGGTCGAGGACCTGCTGCTGTCGGCCCAGTTCGGGCAGCTGCGCCGGCCGTTCGGCCCGGTCGACCTCGCCGCGCTGGCCGAGGAGCTCGCCCAGGCCGAGACGGCCCGTGCCCAGGCGCGCGGCGTGACGATCGAGGTACGACGCCAGGGGCCGGGCGACCACGTCGTACGCGGGGCGCAGTCCGCGCTGCGCAGGGTGATCTCCGCGCTCCTCGACAACGCGCTCACCCACACCCGGGTGGGCGGACATATCTGGGTGGTCCTCTCCAGCGACCCGGAGACGGTCCGGCTCGACGTCCGCGACGACGGCGTGGGCCTCGACCCCCGCGACGCGGAACGTCTCTTCACCCGGTTCGTCGGCGGATCCCGCAGCGGGGGCCTGGGCCTCGGCCTCGCCCTCGTCCGCGAGGTGGTGGACGGCCACGGCGGGACCGTCACCGCGGACGGGCGCCCGGGGGCCGGGGCGGTGTTCACCGTCCGGCTCCCCGCGGCCCCCGTGCCAACAGGTGAAGGGGGTGGGGCCGGGGGGCGGGGCACGTCACGCGTGGGCGTGTGATTGGCTGTCCCCCCGTGGACATGGCCGAGACGCTGGGACTGCTGGGAGCCGGGACGCTGGCAGGGGTGGTCGGCACGGTGGTGAGCCTGGCGTCGATCGTCTCCTACCCGGCGCTGCTCGCGTTCGGCCTGCCGCCGCTGACCGCGAACGTCACGAACACCGTGGCGCTCACGTTCCACGGAGTGGGGGCGGCGTTCGGGTCGCGGCCCGAACTCGCCGGGCAGGGCGGCAGGGTCCTGCGGCTCGGCGTGATGACCCTGATCGGCGGGGCGGTGGGGTCGGCGCTGCTGCTGATGACCCCTTCCGACACATTCGAGGCGATCGCGCCGTGGCTGATCGCGGTCGCCTCGCTGCTGCTGGTCCGCCCGCCCCGGGCCGAGGGAGGCTTCGGCGGCGAGGACGGGTGGATGGCGCGGGCCGCGCTCTTCTGCGTCGCGGTCTACATCGGCTACTTCGGTGCCGCCGGCGGGATCCTCATGTTCGCGGTGCTCTCGGCCGTGCTCGACCAGGCGCCGGTCAGGGTCAACGCGATCAAGTCCGTCGTGTCCTCGCTGGCGAACGCGGTGGCCTCGATCGGCTTCGCCCTCTTCGGCCCGGTGCAGTGGTCGGCGGTGGCGCCGCTCGCGCTGGGATTCTTCCTGGGCGGCCTGCTCGGGCCGCCGCTCGCCCGCCGCCTGCCAGGCCGCGCGCTCCGGCTCGGCACCGCCGTCTGCGGGCTGGTCGTCGCGATCAAACTCGGCCTCGACGCCTACGCGTGAGCCCGCCGCCGGGGCCCTGCGCCTGACGGCGGACTGGCGCGCCGGTCACCAGGGCGAACCCGCCGGCCGAAGCTCCCGGGGGGACCCTTGACATCGGGATTGCCGGAAGTCACGCTGTTGCGTATAGCGCTGCCTGTTCCGCCTTACGAAACCGGGGTTTGTTGCGATGATCCCTGCCTGTCCCCTCGCGGCTCTTCCACCGGGTGAGGCCCACCGGCTCGACGTCGACCCGCCGATCGCCGTCTTCCACACCGAGGACGGCGAGCTCTACGCGGTGGACGACACCTGCACCCACCAGGACGCCTCCCTGTCCGACGGATGGCTGGAGGGCTGCGAGATCGAGTGCCCCCTGCACTCGTCGAGTTTCGACCTGCGGACGGGACGGCCGAACTCTCCTCCCGCCAAACTGCCCCTGCGCACCCATCGGGTCGTGGTCGAGGACGACACCGTCTACGTCATCCCCTCCTGCGAGCCCTCGAACCCGCCGCCCGGCCTCCGCGCGAGCACCGCGTGAGAAAGCGAGCACCGCGCGGGCCGGGGCGCCGCGCGAAGAAGCGAGCACCGCGCGAAGAGGAGCGATCGTGACCGCGAGAAGCCTGCCCCCCAGCGTGATCGCCACCTTGCCGGGCGGCCACTACACCGACGAGAACATCTTCGCCCTGGAGCAGGCCCGCGTCTTCGAGACCATGTGGTTCTGCGTCGCCCATGCCTCCGACCTCGGCAAACCCGGAGCCTTCAGGACCGTCCAGGTGGGCCGCGAGAGCGTCCTCGTCACCCGGGCGAGGGACGGCTCGATCCGGGCCTTCCTCAACGTGTGCCGCCACCGGGGCGCCCGGATACGCACCGAGGAGTCCGGCGAGGTCAAACGGTCCTTCCAGTGCCCGTACCACGCGTGGACCTACGACCTCGACGGCAGGCTGATCGCCGCGCCGAACCTCACCAAGATGCCCGACATCGACCGGGTGGAGTACGGGCTGATCAACGTGCACGTGCGCGAGTGGATCGGGTACGTGTGGGTGTGCCTGGCCGACGAGCCCCCGTCGTTCGAGGCGGACGTGATCGCCGAGGCGACGCACAGGCTGGGCGACGAGAGATCCATCGAGAACTACGACATCGCCGGCCTCCGGGTGGGCCGCAGGATCGTCTACGACGTGAAGGCGAACTGGAAGCTCATCGTCGAGAACTTCATGGAGTGCTACCACTGCGCCACCATCCACCCCGAACTCACCGAGGTGCTGCCGGAGTTCGCCGACGGGTACGCGGCGCAGTCCTTCGTCGGTCACGGCGCCGAGTTCGGCGAGGAGATCCGGGGGTTCACCGTCGACGGCTCCGAGGGCGTCGACCGCATCCCGGGGATCGCCGAGGATCAGGACCGCCGCTACTACGCGATCACCATCAAACCGCAGGTCTTCGTCAACCTCGTGCCCGACCACGTGATCCTGCACCGGATGTTCCCGCTGGCGGCCGACCGGACGATCGTGGAGTGCGACTGGCTCTTCGTGGGCGACGTCGTGGACGCAGGCAGGGACCTCGGCCCGTCCGTCGAGCTCTTCCACCGCGTCAACGCGCAGGACTTCGAGGCCTGCGAGAGGTGCCAGCCGGCGATGAACTCCCGGGCGTACGCTAAAGGTGGGGTCCTGGTGCCCAGCGAGCACCACATCGGGGCCTTCCACGACTGGGTGCTCGACAGACTGGGGGCCGGGTCCGGTCAAGGGCAGGTCAAGCGCCTATAGTGTGCGCTCTAAAGGGATGGTCGGCCGGAAGGGGACGCGAGGATGGCCAGGAAGGCTCCGCGCGATGACGTCAACGAGGACGGAATCAAGATCGGCTCGCCGAAGGAGTGGGCCGCCGGTATCCCCGGGGTGACCCGGTCACTGCGGGCCGCGAACGCCCAGATGGGTATCGGCCGCACCCTGCGCACCCTCACCGTGATCAACCAGAAGGCCGGCTTCGACTGCCCGGGCTGCGCCTGGCCCGAGGGCGGGCATCGCAGCCCCGCGGAGTTCTGCGAGAACGGCGCCAAGGCGGTGGCCGAGGAGGCCACCGTCCGCAGGGTCACCCGCGACTTCTTCGCCAGGCACACCGTGGACGACCTGGCCGGACACACCGACTACTGGCTCGGCCAGCAGGGACGGCTCACCGAGCCGATGCACCGGCCCGAGGGATCCGACCACTACGTGCCGGTGACCTGGGACGACGCGTTCGCCATCATCGCCCGCGAGCTGCGCGCCCTCGACAGCCCCGACGAGGCGCTGTTCTACACCTCGGGACGCACCTCGAACGAGGCCGCGTTCGCCTACCAGCTCCTGGTGCGCAGGTTCGGCACCAACAACCTGCCCGACTGCTCCAACATGTGCCACGAGTCCAGCGGCTCGGCGCTCAACGAGACCCTAGGCATCGGCAAGGGCACGGTCTCACTGGAGGACCTGCACCGGGCCGACCTCGTCTTCGTGGTCGGCCAGAACCCCGGCACCAACCACCCGCGCATGCTGTCGGCCCTGGAACGCGCCAAGCGCGGCGGCGCCAGGATCATCGCGGTCAACCCGCTGCCCGAGGCCGGGCTGCTCCGCTTCAAGAACCCGCAGCGGCCCGCGGGGCTGGTGGGCAAGGGCACCACACTGGCCGACCGGTTCCTGCAGATCCGCCTCAACGGCGACCTCGCGCTCTTCCAGGCGATGTCACTGCTCCTGCTCGAAGCCGAGGACGCCGCCCCCGGCACCGTGGTCGACCGCGACTTCGTCGACACCCACACCCACGGCTTCGACAAGTGGGCCGAGGATCTGCGCTCCCTGGACTGGGCCGAGGTCGAGGAGGCGACCGGGCTGGACCGCCCGGCCGTCGAGGAGGCCGTGCGGGAGGTGCTCGGCGCGAAGTCGGTCATCGTCTGCTGGGCGATGGGGCTCACCCAGCACAAGAACTCCGTCGCCACCATCAGGGAGGTCGTCAACTTCCTGCTGCTGCGCGGCAACGTGGGCCGCCCTGGGGCGGGCGTGTGCCCGGTCCGGGGCCACTCCAACGTCCAGGGCGACCGCACCATGGGCATCAACGAGAAGCCCCCGGCGTCGTTCCTCGACGCCCTGCGCGACGAGTTCGGCTTCGAGCCGCCCCGCGACCACGGCTTCGACACCGTCGAGGCGATCCGCGCCCTGCGCTCCGAGCAGGCGAAGGTCTTCATCGCGATGGGCGGCAACTTCGTGGCCGCGACCCCCGACACGGCGGTGACCGAGGAGGCGATGCGCCGGGCCCGGCTCACGGTGCAGGTGTCGACCAAGCTGAACCGATCCCACGCGGTGTGCGGGCGGGAGGCGCTCATCCTGCCCACCCTGGGACGCACCGAACGCGACGCCGCGCCCGACGGCGGCGCCGGCCGCTTCGTCACGGTCGAGGACTCCATGGGCCTCGTCCACGCCTCGCGGGGCAACCTGCCGCCCGCCTCCGGCGACCTGCTCTCCGAGGTCGACATCGTCTGCCGCCTGGCGAAGGAGCTGCTCGGCACCGACCCGCACGTGCCCTGGGAACGGTTCGCGGCCGACTACGACGTGATCCGCCACCACATCTCCCGGGTGATCCCCGGATTCGAGGACTTCAACGCCCGCGCCCGCCTCCCCGACGGCTTCGCCCTGCCCAACGCGCCCCGCGACGAGCGCCGCTTCCCGACCGCGACGGGAAAGGCGAACTTCACCGTCAACCCCCTGGAGGTGCTGCGGGTCCCGCCGGGGCGGCTGCTGCTGCAGACGGTCCGCAGCCACGACCAGTACAACACCACGATCTACGGCATGGACGACCACTACCGGGGCATCCGCAACGGCCGCAGGGTCGTCTTCGTCCACGCCGACGACCTCGCCGAACGGGGCCTGGCCGACGGTGACATGGTGGACCTGGTCAGCGAGTGGCCCGACGGCGAACGCAGGGCCGAGGCCTTCCGCGCCGTCGCCTACCCCACCGCCCGAGGCTGCTGCGCCGCCTACTTCCCCGAGACCAACGTCCTGGTGCCCCTGGACTCGGTCGCGGAGACCTCCAACACCCCCACCTCCAAGAGCGTCGTCATCAGACTCCTCCGCCGAGACGCGGACGGTGCCTGAAGACCGACCCACACACGGTTGGCCGAGGCGTATGGGGGTCCCTCCACCGGTACCGGTGGAGGGACTTCGCATTCAGGGACCCCGGGTAAGGGGGTCAGCCCGGCGGGAAGTTGCCGTTCTTGGCGACGGGCAGGGCGATCTGGGCGGCACCGCTGAGCACGGCCCTCTCGGCAGGGAGGCCGGCGAGGACGGGGTTGATGTGCCGCAGGGTCAGCGAGACCGTAGGCAGGGCCGGGGTGGCGATGTCGAACTTCTCCAGGTCGATCCACCGGACGATGTTGAACACTTCGCGCGGGATGTCGTCACCGGCCTTCTGCACCGGGACGCACAGCTGGCGGGCGTTGAGCACCTGCGCGCCGTGCACGGGGATGATCGGGGTCAGGACAGGGTTGAGCTGGCGCAGGGACAGCTGCTGGTTAAGCGAGATGTTGGGGGTGATGCCGTAGCACTTGAGGTCGATGTGGCGGATGAACGACAGCACCTCCGTGGGCGGGACCGCGTTGTTCTTGATGACCGGTACGCACAGCTGCTGCGGGGTGTTCATGGAGATCTGCGTGCGCGGCAGACCCTGGAGCAGCGGGTTGAGGTGGCTGAGCACCAGGCCCGTGTTCACGGTGGTGCCGGAGATCTTGTAGCAGGCCAGGTCGATGAACCTGATGAAGTCGAGCGCGGGCGACGGCGGCGCCTGGTTGTTCTTGGCGACGGGGACGCACAGCTGCTCACGCTGGCCGAGGGTGACGGTCTCGGTCGGCAGGTTGCCGAGCACCGGGTTGAGGTGCCGCAGTGTGAGCGTGGTGGTGGGCGGCTGGTACGGGTCGGTCTTGAAGCATTCGAGGTCGAGGAAGGCGGTCAGCTCCTTTGACGTCGGCAGGGCGAGGGCGCTGGCGGACGGCACACAGAGGAATGCCACGGCGAGTGTCGCGACGACGGCGGAGGTGAGGCGCCGGAACGTCGCTTTTCTGCGCCCGCGAATTCCGGTTACGGCTCGGTCCATTGAGGCTCCAAGATCTGGGGGGTGGGCCTTCTCAATGCCGAGTTTGTGTCGCCGTGGTCGGACTTTCAATATCGATGACGCTTTTTATTGCACATAAAATTCAGATCGACGGGTCGAGGGTTTTTCGTCGACCGTAAAAGCATTGCGGGCTTGTCGTTAACTGACGCACGGCGGCTTTGTCGGGTCTCTGTCAATCCGATGAGGAGGGGTCTGGGAAATGTGTGCTGGATGGGTTGACCTGAGAGCGGGATCGCGGTAAAGCGGCAGTCCGACTAGGTCTTCCTCCCTGGCAGGGGGAGGGGTCGGCTCTCGCCGCTATCCCGTCTCCGAATGGCCGGAGTCGAGAGGGAGGGGGTTTCTGGAATGGAATCCTTTCCGATAGGAGTTCGCGGGCCAGGCCGCTCCCGACAATCCGGGCGTCGTCATTTCTTTCCCGAGCGAAACCAAGATTTACGTCAGGTTCGAACTTCGGGTCGGTGCGCTGAGGTGTTTCCTGCGGCGGGAAAGGATATGGCGGGGGATTCGCGCATTGTTTCCGGTCCGATATCCACTGTCCGGGCTTTCCGGGGGAGCGTGAATCATTCGATCCGGGAAAGAGGGGGCTCTTTGGCTCCCCCGGCATCGGAGGAGAGGGCCGGGCCCTCCTGCTCGGCGCCCGCGAGGCGGGATTTCGCGGGGCGCGGGCCCCGGCTCCGGCGACCTCACAGGTGCGTGTGCAGCTTTGTTGCAGCTTTCACCGTCGCCATTGACGCCTTTTGACGGCCGACGTTATGGTGCAAGCGATGGGAAAGCGCTTTCCGTAGCGACCTGTATGGATTCGCGGGCCCCCTACCCGGCGACGAAAGTGAGACGAGGATGAGACGAGCAGTCGCGTTGCGACTCCAGGCGGCGCTGGCCGCGGCGGCCACCGTAGCCGCGGTCGGTGTGGCTTCGCCGGCGTTCCAGGCGTCGGCGGCGGTCGGCAACGCCACCGGTTACGCGACCGCCAACGGCGGCACCACCGGAGGCGCGGGCGGGCAGACGGTGCGGGCCACCACGGGGACCGCGATCCACGCGGCCCTGTGCGGCCGGGCCGGCAGCAGCACCCCGATCACCATCCAGGTCGAGGGGACCATCAACCACGGCAACACCAGCAAGGTGTCGGGCGGAAGCTGCAACACCGCCGCCGGTGTGATCGAGCTCAAGCAGATCAGCAACGTCACGATCATCGGGGTCGGCAACGGTGCCGTCTTCGACCAGCTGGGCATCCACATCCGCGAGGCCCGCAACATCATCATCCAGAACGTCACCATCCGGAACGTGAAGAAGTCGGGCTCGCCCACGTCCAACGGCGGTGACGCCATCGGCATGGAGAGCGGTGTCCGCAACGTCTGGGTCGATCACGTCACCCTGGAGGCCTCGGGCGGGGAGTCCGAGGGGTTCGACGGCCTCTTCGACATGAAGGACGACACCCAGTACGTGACCCTGTCCTACAGCACCCTGCGCAACTCCGGCCGCGGCGGGCTCATCGGGTCCAGCGAGAGCGACCGCTCGAACGGCTTCGTCACCTTCCACCACAACCTGTACGAGAACATCGATTCCCGTACGCCCCTGCTGCGTGGCGGCGTGGCCCACATCTACAACAACTCCTATGTGAACCTCCGCGAGTCCGGCATCAACTCCCGGGCCGGGGCCCGCGCGAAGGTGGAGAACAACTACTTCAGGAACTCCAAGGACGTCCTGGGCACCTTCTACACCAGCGAGGCCGGCTACTGGCAGGTCGCGGGCAACATCTTCGACAACGTGACCTGGTCCAGCCGCAGCGGCGACAACAACCCCGCGGGTCCCAACCCGCAGTCCAACACCACCGTCGGCGTCCCGTACTCCTACAGCCTCGACGGGGCGAGCTGCGTGCCGAACATCGTCAGCCAGACGGCGGGCGCCAACAAGGGAATGCGGGTGTCGGACGGCAGCTGCTCGCCGCAGACGCCGCCACCGACCACCGACCCCACTCCCACCCCCACGCCGTCGCCCCCTCCGGCGGGTGGGACCAACCTCAGCATCGGGGCCGATTCCGACGGCTCCAGCAAGGGCGGCGGGACCAGCTACGGCAACGTGCGCGACGGCAACCTGAGCACCTACTGGTCGCCGTCCGGGTCGACCGGTGACATCTCGATCAAGTGGAGTTCCGCCAGGACGATCTCCAGGATCGTCATCCGCGAGGCGTCGGGCTCCACGGGCGCCATCGGGTCCTGGCAGGTCGTCAACGCCGCCAACGGCGCCGTCCTGAAGTCCGGCAGCGGGGCGGGCGCCATCACCTTCAGCGCCACCTCGCTGAGCAAGATCACCTTTAGGATCACCGGCTCGACCGCCACGCCGAAGGTCGCCGAGTTCGAGACCTACGCCGCGTAGCGGACGGCTCGCACCGCCCGCCACCGATCACCCGCACCGAGGAGCCGGGGCTTTCACGCCGAGGGCCCCCGCTCCCCGGCGTGATCATTTTGTGGGCCGACGTGCCTGCTTTGCCTCGCGGACGAGCGCCCAGGCATCCGCCACTGGCCCCATATGCCCGAGCTTGTCGGGGTTGATAACCGTGCGGATCGTCTGAATCCGCCCGTCGAGTACGTCGAGAGTCAGCGTGTAGATCACCTTGGCCTCCCGATCGCGGAAGATCGCGCCCGGCTCGCCATTGATCTCGTGCGGCTCGAACGTCACGTCGATCCTGGCCAGCTGGGGGGAGAGGGAGGCGAGCAGCCGGGCCACGGACTCGGCGCCGACGATCGCCTTGGTCAGACTCGGGGCCTTGCCGCCACCGTCGCCGACCATCGACACGTCGGCGGCGAGCAGTTCACGCAGACCGGCGACGTCACCTTCGCGTAAGGCGCCGAAGAACCGTGACGCCAGCTCCTCCCGCTCCGCGCGGGCCGCCTCGAAGCGCGGACGCCCGGCCTCCATGTGGCGTCGCGCCCGCACCAGCAGCTGCCGGCACGCCGCCTCCGAGCGCCCCACCGCCGTGGCGACCTCGTCGAACCCGAAGCCGAACACCTCCCGCAGCACGAAGACCGCCCGCTCCAGCGGGCTGAGCCGCTCCAGCAGCAGCAACGCCGCCATCGACACCGAGTCGGCCAGCTCCGCCGCCCGCGCCGGATCCTGATACGGATCGCTCAGCAGCGGCTCGGGCAACCACGGACCCACGTACTCCTCCCGCCGCACCCGTGCCGAGCGCAGCACGTCGATGGAGATCCGCGTCACCGTGGCCGACAGAAAGGCCTTGGCCGACGTGGGCCTGGTCGCCGAGCCGTCGAAGCGCAGCCATGTCTCCTGCACCGCGTCCTCGGCCTCGCCGACACTGCCCAGGATCCGATAGGCGATCGAGAACAGCAGCGGCCGCAGTTCCTCGAACTCCTCGACCTCGCTCACGCCTGCCCCCGCCCCTTTAGTGGAACCGGCCGGGCTCGTAGTCGCCGGCCGGCTGCCGGCTGATGACGTTCAGCCGGTTCGCCGCGTTCATAAAGGAGATCAGGAGCACCAGGGCGGTGAGCTGCTCCCTGTCGTAGTGCTTGGCGGCGTGCTCCCACACCTCGTCACCGACCCCACCGGCCCCGTCCGCGATCCTGGTCCCCTCCTCCGCCAGTTCCAGCGCGGCACGTTCGGCCTCGGTGAAGACCGTGGCCTCCCGCCACGCCGCGACCAGGTTCAGCCGGACCGAGGTCTCGCCGGCGGCGGCGGCCTCCTTGCCGTGCATGTCGAGGCAGACGGCGCAGCTGTTGATCTGGCTTACGCGAAGCGCCACCAGCTCCTGTGTGACGGCCGGCAGCGGCGACTCCTTGAGCGCCTTGCCCGCCGCCATGAAGTGCGTGAGGATCTTGCCCGCGGTCGGGTCGGCGAAGTAGTCAAGTCGCGCGTTCATGGTGTGCCCCCCTTCGTGGTCGTCGATGGTCACACCCCTTGAGACGAGGTAGCCCGGCTCCCTGTGACATCGGACGAATGTGATCTGGGTCTCCCCACCGGCTCGGCGCCGATCAGCCGGGGCCGGTCACGCTGCCGGCGGGGACGACACGCTGAACTCGTTGCCATCGGGATCGGCCATCAGCACCCGGCCGCTCCCGCGCGGACCGCTCTCGATCAGGGTCGCGCCCAGGAAGACGAGACGGTCGACCTCCGCCTGATGATCACCATGCGCGGGTGGGGCGAGGTCGAAGCGCAGCCGGTTCTTCCCGGTCTTCGGCGCCACCGGGGGACCGCCCCATGTGATCTTCGGCCCGCCGTGCGGTGAGCGGATCGCGGTCTCCTGGTCCTGGTCCCAGACCAGCGGCCAGCCCAGCGCCTGGCTCCAGAAGTATCCGACCTCCCGCGAACCGTCGCACGCGAGCGCTCCGACGAATCCGCAGTCGGCGAGGAAGCCGTTGCCCGGCTCGATGACGCAGAACTCGTTGCCCTCGGGGTCGGCGAGCACCACATGCTCCTCCTCGGGGCGTTGCCCGATGTCGATGTGCCGCGCGCCGAGTTCGAGTGACCTGGACACCGTTCGCCGCTGGTCCTCCAGGGACGTGCTCGTCAGATCGAAGTGCATCTGATTCTGGCGGGTCTTCTTCTCCGGGGTCGGCAGACATCGGATCGCGAACCCGGTGTCGTCACCCGGCAGGAGGGTGACGCCGTCGCGGGAGTCGTCGGCGATCTCCCAGCTCAGGACTTCGGCCCAGAAGCGCGCCAGACGGAGCGGGTCGTTCGCGTCGAAGCAGAGCGCTACGAGCTGAGCGGTCATGTGAACTTCTCCTGTTCGCCGGCTCGCGGACACGGGACGGAGCACGTTCTCCCGCGCGTGGAGGGAGGACAACGTTAATCCGCCCAAGGACCGCGAGGCGAACGCATTTCAGGTCGGGGGACGGCGCTTGCGGCGCACGGTCCGTGATCGGCGCGGGGACGCCGGCGCCCGCGTACGAGGGCGGCGGGGGAGGGAAGGAGCGTGGTGGCTCAGGTCCGTTCGGTGTGGCCCAGGCGGTGGCTGATGTCCAGGGCTCCGGCGATCACGACCGGCGCCAGCTCGTGCAGCCGCGCCTCGCCGAAACGGTAGGCCGGGCCGGACGCGCTCACGGCGGCGACGATCTCGCCGTCGTGGGAGCGGATGGGCGCGGCGACGGCGTTCAGGCCGATCTCGTACTCCTCGACGGTGACGGCGTAACCCCGCTCGCGGGCCTGGAGAAGCTGTTTCTCCAGCGCGTCGGCCGAGGTGATCGTGTTCGGGGTGTACGTCCTCAGCCCGCTCGCGGCGATCAACCGGACCCGGTGCAGGTCGTCGAGGTGGGCGAGCAGGATCTTGCCGCTGGAGGTGGCGTGCAACGGGGTGAGCTCACCGACCCAGTTGTGGGTGGTGACCGCCGCCGGGCCGCGTACCTGGTCGAGGTTGACCGCGTAGTGGGAGCGCAGGACGGCGATGTTGACCGTCTCGCCGATCTCCTCGGCGAGGCGGCGGCAGACGGGGCGGCTCTGCTGGGTGAGGTCGAGCCGGGAGGCGACCCCGCCCGCGAGGCGGACGATCCCGAAGCTGAGGCGGTACTTTCCCCGCTCCTCGGCCTGCTCGACCAGGCCGCGTGACTCCAGCGCCCCCAGCAGCCGGAACGCCGTCGACTTGTGGACCGATATCTCCTGGGCTATCTCGCTCACCCCGGCCTCGCGGCGCTCGGAGAGGATCTCCAGGATGGTGATGGCCCGGTCGACGGACTGGACTCCGCCGCTGCTGTCGGCGGTACGGCCGCCGAGGGGATCGTTGCCCATAGCGGGACTGTAGCGCTGGAAGCAGCGAATGCCATCGGAGGAACAGCCATCGTTGCGAATCGTGCAGCCTATTGCGCCATTCGCTACAATCTTGGAAATTACCTCTGGCTTGAACGAGGTGAGGCAGACATGTACGACTTCGTCATCGTCGGGGGCGGTTCCGCGGGAAGCGTCCTCGCGAACCGGCTCTCCGCCGACCCCGCCAACCGGGTGCTGGTGCTGGAGGCGGGCCGCCCCGACTATCCGTGGGACGTCTTCATCCACATGCCCGCCGCGCTTCCCTTCCCCATCGGGAACCGTTTCTACGACTGGAAGTACGAGTCCGAGCCCGAGCCGCACATGAACGGCCGCCGGATCTACCACGCCAGAGGCAAGGTGCTCGGCGGCTCCAGCAGCATCAACGGGATGATCTTCCAGCGCGGCAACCCCATGGACTACGAGCGCTGGGGCGCCGACGAGGGCATGAAGACCTGGGACTTCGCCCACTGCCTGCCCTACTTCAAGCGGATGGAGAACTGCCTGGCCGCCGACCCCGCCGACCCCTGGCGGGGCAGGGGCGGCCCCCTGGTGCTGGAGCGCGGACCGGTGCGCAACCCGCTGTTCGGCGCCTTCTTCGAGGCGGTGCAGCAGGCCGGATACCCGTTGACCGACGACGTCAACGGCTACCGCCAGGAGGGCTTCGCCCGCTTCGACCGCAATATCAGCAGGGGGCGCCGCCTGTCGGCCGCCCGCGCCTACCTGCACCCCGTGACGAACCGCCCCAACCTGGAGGTCAGGACGCGGGCGCACGTCACCGGGATCCTCTTCGAGGGCAGGCGCGCGGTCGGCGTCGAGTACGACGGCAGGACGGTCCACGCCGGCGAGGTGATCCTGTGCGGCGGTGCGATCAACTCCCCGCAGCTGCTCCAGCTCTCCGGGGTGGGCAACGCCGCCGAACTGGACGCCCTCGGCGTCGACGTCGTGCACGACCTGCCGGGCGTGGGCGAGAACCTCCAGGACCACCTGGAGGTCTACATCCAGTACGGCTGCAGGCGGCCGGTGTCGATGCAGCCCGCGATGAAATGGCGCAACCGGCCGCTCATCGGCGCGCGGTGGCTCTTCCTGCGCAGCGGCCCCGGCGCGACCAACCACTTCGAGGCGGGCGGCTTCACCCGGAGCAACGACGACGTCGACTACCCCAATCTGATGTTCCACTTCCTGCCCATCGCGGTCCGCTACGACGGCTCGGCGCCCGCGGGCGGGCACGGCTACCAGGTGCACATCGGGCCGATGTACTCCGACTCGCGCGGCTCGGTGAAGATCAAGAGCGTCGATCCCCGAGCCCACCCGGCGCTGCGTTTCAACTACCTGTCCACGCCACAGGACCGGCGCGAGTGGGTGGAGGCCGTCCGGATCGCCCGCGACATCCTGAACCAGCCCGCGATGGAGGCGTTCAACGCCGGCGAGCTGTCGCCGGGCCCCGGGGTCGAGACCGACGAGGAGATCCTCGACTGGGTGGCGAGGGACGGCGAGACCGCGCTGCACCCCTCGTGCACCGCGAGGATGGGCGTCGACGCCATGTCGGTGGTGGATCCGCTGTCCATGCGGGTCCACGGTCTCGACGGGTTGCGCGTGGTGGACGCCTCGGTGATGCCGTACGTGACCAACGGCAACATCTACGCGCCGGTCATGATGGTGGCGGAGAAGGCGGCGGACCTGATCCTGGGCAACACCCCGCTCGCCGCCGAGCACGCCGGCTTCTATCGGCACCGCGACGGCTCCCCCCGCTGACCTCGCGCCCGCCGGTCGCCTCCCGCGCGGCCCTGTCCCGTGAACGCGGTCTGCTCTGTGGGCGCGGCCCCGTCCCGTGGACGCGGGCCGTCTTCGCCGACGAGGGCTTTTCCCGTGAACGGTGGTGAGGGGCCTCTGGGAGGCCGGGCCTGTGCGTGATCCGCTTACAGTTGTGTCATGAGCAACGAGCTGGAGAGAGATGGCGCTGCGGTGCAGTCCGTCGACCGCGCGCTGTCCGTCCTGCGGCTGCTCGCCCGCCACGGTGACCTCGGCGTCAGCGAGATCGCCACGGAGCTGGGGGTCCACCGCTCCACGGCGTTCCGGCTCGTCATGACGCTGGAGCTGCACGAGCTCGTCGAGCAGACCGCCGACCGGGGGAAGTACCGGCTGGGGGTGGGGATCGTCCGGCTCGCGGGCGCCGCGACCGTCAGGCTCGACGTGGTACGGGAGAGCCGTGCCAGCGGCGAGCGGCTCGCGGCGGCGGTCGGCGAGACCGTGAACGTGGCCATCCTCGATCGCGACGAGGCCCTGTACGTCGACCAGATGGCGGGCCCCTCGGCTCTGCAGGCATACAACTGGGCGGGGCGGCGGGTGGCGCTGCACGCGACGTCCAACGGCAAGGTGCTGCTCGCCCACGCCCCGGAAGAGCGGTTCGAGCGGCTCACCGCCGGGCCGCTGCGCCCGTTCACCGACCTGACCGTCACCGACGCCGGGCTGCTGCGCGAGGAGCTTGAGGCGGTCCGCGGACGCGGATACGCCACCGCCGCCGACGAGCTGGAGATCGGCCTGACCGCGGTGGCGGCGCCGATCTTCAACGTCGGGGGCGTGGTCGTCGCCTCGATGAGCGTGTCCGGGCCGACCTTCCGGCTGCCGCCCGAGCGGCTCCCCGAGGTGGCCGGGCAGGTGATGGCGGCCGCGGCCGAGGTCTCCTCACGATTGGGCTGGTACGGGAATGAGGACCGCAAACCCTTGACTGCGTGAACAAAAAAGGACGATTCTGTTCCTCGTTAAGCATTCCGATGCGTCATACGCAACGGGCCATGCGGTGGCGGAAGGACGGCCGTTCGTGCTGCTGCATGCCTCGTGGAAGGTCGACGGGCGGCACCGGCACGGGACCGTCTCGATCGACGACTCCCACCTCCACGTTCCCGGCGCGGTGGAGCGGTTTCAATCGGCCGGGGATCGGCCGCGAGCCGGGCCGGACGGGCCTGGCCGAGTATCGGGAGACCAAGCACGTGTCGCAGAACGTCCGCCCCCGCCCGCAGCGGTGGTTCCGCAGCTGACGGACCGACCCTCGTCCCCAGACGACCCGTGAGGTGGTCACGACCATGACGTCACCGACCCAGCAGGTGCGGCCCGAGGCCGCCGCGCGACGCGAGGACCGGGCCGTCCTCGACGTGCGAGGTCTCTGGAAGGTCTTCGGCCCGCGTCCGGACCGGGTCGTCGGGACCCCGCTCGCGGAGCTCTCGCGCGGCGAGCTGAGGGCGAGGACGGGCTGCGTGACCGCCGTCCGCGACGTCTCCTTCACCGTGCGGCCCCAGGAGGTCTTCGTCGTGATGGGCCTGTCCGGCTCCGGCAAGTCCACCCTCGTGCGCTGCCTGACGCGGCTCGTCGAACCGACGGCGGGACAGGTGCTGTTCGACGGCGAGGACATCCGCGAGGCGAGCGACCGGCGGCTGCGCGAGCTGCGCCGCCACCGCTTCGCGATGGTCTTCCAGAACTTCGGGCTGCTGCCGCACCGGCGGGTCCTGGACAACGTGGCCTACGGGCTGGAGATCCGGGGCATGAGGAAGGACGCCCGCTACGAGCGGGCCAGGGAGATGGTCGAGCTCGTCGGCCTGTCGGGCTCGGAGGACTCCTACCCCGACCAGCTGTCGGGCGGCATGCAGCAGCGCGTCGGGCTGGCCAGGGCCCTGGCGGTGGATCCGGACGTGCTCTTCTTCGACGAGCCGTTCTCCGCGCTCGACCCGCTGATCAGGCGGGACATGCAGAACGAGGTCATCCGCCTGCACCGCGAGGTCGGAAAGACAATGATCTTCATCACGCACGACCTGAGCGAGGCGCTCAAACTCGGTGACCGCATCCTCATCATGCGCGACGGCGAACTCGTCCAGATGGGCACGCCGGACGAGGTCGTCGGGGCGCCGGTGGACGACTACGTGCGCGAGTTCGTCAGCGACGTGCCCCGATCGAACGTGCTCACCACCCGCTGGATCATGCGCCCGCCCCGGCCCGACGAACCGCTGGACGGCCCGGAGGTCGGCCCCGACGTCGTCGTACGCGACGCCGTGCACACGGTCCTGCGTGCGACGCGCCCGGTCAAGGTCGTCGAGGGGGGCGAGCTGCTGGGGGTCGTCACGGCCGAGGAGATCCTCGGAGTGCTCGCCGAGCCCGGCAGGTCAGAGGAGCGGGGCTGATGGCCACCCGGGCCACCCCGGCCGGTGGCCTGCGGCTCCTGCCCGCCTGGCCCCGCCGCTATCTGATCGCCGCCGTCGTCGCGGCCTGGGTGCTGCTCTGGGTGTTCCTCCAGGGCCGCGACACCTTCCAGCTCGGCGGCGCGGAGCTGACCCCGCTGCACGTACGGGTCAACGAGGCGAGCGAGGTCATCGACAACAGCAGGAACGAGAACCCGTTCTTCCTGTACTTCGTCAACTACATCCGGCTCTTCCTCGATGAGTTCGTCACGTTCGTCCAGGCGCTGATCAGCCGGCCGTCCTTCGGGCGCCCGCTGCCGGTCGTCGGCTGGCTGGGCGTGGTCGCCGTCGCCACGGCGATCGCGCTGCTGTGGGGCAACCTGCGGGTCGCCCTGCTGACCGCGATCGGCTTCGCCTCCTTCGGCCTGCTGGGTCTGTGGGAGGAGAGCATGGACACCCTCGCCCTCACCCTGGCCGCCGTCGCGCTCTCGCTGCTCATCGGCATCCCGCTCGGCGTCTGGGCCGGGGTGAACGACCGGTTCAACCGCCTGGTCACCCCGCTGCTCGACTTCATGCAGACGATGCCGACGTTCGTCTACCTCGCGCCGCTCACCCTGTTCTTCCTCATCGGCCCCGCGAGCGCGACCGTGGCGACCGTCGTCTACGCCGTCCCGCCCACGATCCGCATCACCGCGCACGGCATCCGCGAGGTGCGGCCCGCGACGCTGGAGGCGAGCACCTCCCTCGGCGCGACCGCCTGGCAGTCCCTGAGGAAGGTGCGGCTCCCGCTGGCCAAGCGGACCGTCATCGTCGGTGTCAACCAGACCATCATGGCCGCGCTGTGCATGGTCACCATCGCCGCGCTGATCGACGCCCCCGGCCTGGGCAAGACCGTCGTCAAGGCGCTGGAGACCCTCGACGTCGGCGGCGCCTTCAACGCGGGCCTCGCCATCGTCGTGATGGCGATCGTGCTCGACCGGGTCACCACCGCCGCGGGACGCCGCGTCGAGACCCGCGACCGGGCCGGACTCTCGCGCGGGGCGGGCCGCCGCCGCGCGGAGATCGGCGCGGTCCTCGCGGTCACCGGCGTGCTGGTCTACCTCTCCCACGTCTACGTGTGGGCCGCGGAGTTCCCGGGCGAGGCGAACATAGGGCGGTACGTCCGCCAGGGCGTCGACGTGGCCACCCTGTGGACGCAGGACAACCTCGCGGTCTACACCGGCGCGTTCAGGAACGCGGTCTCCTACGGCCTGCTCAACCCGTTCGAGGCGCTGCTCACCGGCTCGCCGTGGTGGCTGGTCGGCGCGGTGCTGATCGCGTTCGCCGCGATCCTGGCGAATGTCAGGGTCGTGCTCGTCACCGCGGTCTGCGTCGCCCTGCTCGTCGGGCTCGGCCTGTGGCAGGACAGCATGGTGACCCTGGCCTCGACACTCGTGGCCACCGTCCTGGTGATGGGCCTCGGGGTGGTGTTCGGCGTCTGGATGGGGCGCAGCGACCGCGTCGACCAGCTGGTGCGGCCCGTCCTCGACGCCGGGCAGACCATGCCGCCGTTCGTCTACCTGGTGCCGATCCTCGGCCTGTTCGGTGCCACCCGGATCACCGCGATCGTCGCCGCGGTCGTCTACGCGGCGCCGGTGGCGGTCAAGCTCACCGCGGACGGCATCCGCGGCGTGGCGCCGAGCGCGGTGGAGGCCGCCACGGCCGCGGGCTCCAGCACCTGGCAGCTCATCACCAAGGTGCAGCTGCCGATGGCGCGCGGCGCGCTCACCCTCGCCGCCGGCCAGGGGCTCGTCTACGTGCTCGCCATGGTCGTCGTCGGCGGCCTGGTCGGGGCCGGCGCACTCGGCTACGACGTGGTGGCGGGCTTCTCCCAGCTTCAGCTGCGAGGCAAGGGACTCGCCGCGGGCGTGGCGATCGTCGTACTCGGGATCATGCTGGAGCGCATCACCAGGGCCGCGGCACGGCGAGCCGACGCCGAGGCGCACGGCCTCCGGTGAGGAGCGGGAAGAGGCGGGAGAAGACGGAGACAGCGAGAGATCGGGCGCGGCCGGACACCTGCCGGGCGGAACGAACACGCACACGAAACCCAATACAGGAGGACCTTGTGACAGTTTCGAGGATCGGACGACCGCGGGCGACGGCGCTCCTGGTCGCGACCGGCCTCCTCGTCTCCGCGTGCGGCGGGGCGAAGGTCGGCGAGAGCGACACGGGAGCCGCTCCGGCGGCCTCGGGCGCGGACGGCAGGAAGGCGTGCGGCGCGGTCAACATCGCGATCAACCCGTGGGTCGGGTACGAGGCGACCGCGGCGGTCATCGCCCACGTGGCGGAGAAGGATCTCGGCTGCTCGGTCACGAAGAAGGACCTCAAGGAGGAGATCGCCTGGCAGGGCTTCGCCACCGGTCAGGTCGACGCGATCGTGGAGAACTGGGCACACGACGACCTGAAGAAGAAGTACATCGAGGACCAGAAGGTCGCCGTCTCGGCGGGATCGACCGGCAACAAGGGCGTCATCGGCTGGTACGTGCCGCCGTGGATGGCCGAGAAGTACCCCGACATCACCGACTGGAAGAACCTCAACAAGTACGCCGACCTGTTCAAGACCTCCGAGTCGGGGGGCAAGGGACAGCTGCTCGACGGCGACCCGTCCTTCGTGACCAACGACGCGGCCCTGGTGAAGAACCTGAAGCTGGACTACAAGGTCGTCTACGCGGGCAGCGAGGCGGCGCTCATCACCGGGTTCAGGCAGGCCGAGAAGCAGAAGACCCCGATGCTCGGCTACTTCTACGAGCCGCAGTGGTTCCTGGCGGAGGTCAAGCTCGTCAAGGTCAAGCTGCCCGAGTACACCGAGGGCTGCGACGCCGACCCGGAGAAGGTGGCCTGCGACTACCCGCTCTACGACCTCGACAAGATCGTGAGTAAGAGGTTCGCCGACTCCGGCAGCCCGGCGTACGACCTGATCAAGAACTTCACCTGGACGAACGAGGACCAGAACCTCGTGGCCAAGTACATCTCCGAGGACAAGATGACGGCCGAGGAGGCCGCGGAGAAGTGGGTCGGCGACAACCCCGACAAGGTGAAGGTCTGGCTCCCCACCTCCTGAGCGCGCTCGCCTTGCAAGCGAGATGTCACTGGTTCGAAGCCGGTAGTGCCCACCGCAAGCCCCTCACCTGCGAAAACAGGCGAGGGGCTTTTCTTTTTGTTGCCAGACCGCCTTGCCGCGTCGCTCAGCCGGTTGTTGCCTTAACACGTGAGCACGCGCTGGTGTCATGCCCCTTGGCGCCTCGGGCGGGGCGAGGCGGCTCTTCACCCGTTGCTTTTGGTGACGATTCGCTACCCTGAGTGAGGGGAGTGTGTGGAGGGAGTCACAGGTGCGTAAGCCGTATGGCTTTGAGATCGAGCCGGAGGTCCGTGAGTGGCTCGACAACCTGAGCGACAGCGACTTCAAGCGGATTGACGAGGTAGCTGGTCTACTGGCGGAAAAAGGGGCTGAGCTTGGCGGTCCATGGTCGGACCATCTGGAAGGGTCGGTCTGGGAACTGCGGGTTCGGCTCCGCGATGTTGCAGCTCGGGTGACGTACTGGTGTACTCCGGATAGGAGAATCGTGTTGCTCACGGCTTTCCGCAAGACCAAGCAGCACGATCAACGGCAGATCGACAGGGCGGTCCGGGCGCAGAAGATCTGTGAACGCGATCACCATGGACCGGTGGCCGAGATCTATGAGAGGGAGGTGTGATGACTGGTTATCACACCCGCTGGGTGCGGCCTGAACCTGAGACAGAGGATCCCGAACGGATCATGATCCGTGAAGCGCTGGCTTTTGGTAAGGCGCTGTATGACCGGCGTGGTGCGCTTGGACTGACCGTGGCGGAACTGGCCGAGCGTGCGGGTATGACCGAGGATGAGATCGAGTGCATCGAGGAAGGCGGGACCGCGCCGACGATCGCCTTGCTGCGGCATCTGGCCGCGGCGCTGAACGCTGACGTCCGTCTCACCTCCGGTCATGATCTGGGGTCGGTCTGGTTCGAGCCTCACGCGGCGTGATCGACGTCAGGCGGTGGACGGGCGGCTCAGGTCGTACCCCCGCAACGAGAGAAGGGCCCGCGGGAGACCGCGGGCCCTTTTCTTCAACTGGTGGTCAGCCCTTGTAACGAGGGGCCAGGCGGTCGCCCGGCAGGCAGAACTCGCCCGTGAAGAAGGTGCTCTCCGGGACGCAGCGCCACATGCTGGGGTTGGTGTAGCTGGGGGCGAGGCGGTCGTCGATCGCCTGCTCCAGCGCGTAACCGCCGGCCAGCAGCTTCGCCTCCGAGAAGGCGCCGCCGATCAGCGTCACACCGATGGGGTTGCGGCCCGACGAGCTCTGCTGCGCGCCATATCCGGCGGGGATGGTGAGCGCGGGGTAGCCGGCGCGGTCGGCGTAGCCGATCACGTTGCTGCCGCTCGGGACCATGATCAGGTCGTACTCGCTCAGGGCGGTGTCCAGGACGGCTTTGTTGGCGGCCTTGCCGGCCTCCAGGTCGGCCGTGTACTTGGCGTTCGTCGCGGGGTCGGACAGGTCGATCGCCTGGGCGGCCAGCAGTTGACCCTGCTGGTACTTCAGGCCCTCGACCGGGTTGGCGTTGTTGTAGTCGATGATGCTCTGCAGCGTCATGCCGGGCTTGGCCGCGCCGAGGTAGGCGTTCAGGTCACGCTTGAACTCGGTGGCGACGACGCTGTCGGTCGCGGCCGGTGTGGCGATCGAGACCTGGGTGACGGTCGCGCCGAGGCCCTGGAGCTTGGCGATCGCCTCCTGGTAGGGGGCGCTCGTGCTGGACACCACGGCGATCTTCTTGCCCGCGAGGGCATCGGCCTTGAGGTCCTTCGTGTAGTCGACCGGGCTCGCCGGGTCGGCGATCACGTTGAGGATCGTCGCGGCGTCGCCGACGCTGCGGGTGATCGGGCCGGGGGCGTCCTGCGACTTGGCCACGGGGAGCACACCGGTCGTGCTGACCAGGCCGACGGTCGGCTTGAGTCCCACCACACCGGCCGCGTCGGCAGGGGCGAGGAGCTGCGCCGAGTCGGGTGAGGTCTCCATGCCGATCGTGATCGCGGCCAGACCCGAGGCGGTGGCCGCCGTGGCACCGGCCGACGAACCCGCAGGGGTCTTGTCGGTGTCGTTCGGGAGCAGGACCTGGCCGCCGAGCGAGGAGTAGCCCTTCGGCAGGTTGGCGTCGAAGACGCCGTTCAGCTCGGTGACGTTGGTCTTGCCGAGCACGATCGCGCCGGCGGCCTTCAGCTTCGCCACGAGGACGGAGTCGTTGGCCGGCTTGAGACCCTGGAGGGCGATCGAGCCGCCCGTGGTCGACAGCGACTTGGCGTCGATGGTGTCGTTGATCAGCACCGGCAGACCCCAGAGGGCGGGACGCGGCGGGTGCTTGTCCTTCGGGCCGGTGGGCTTGCCGGTGCGGTACTTCCGCCGCTCCTGGTCGAGCTTGCGGGCTTCCTTGATCGCGTCGGCGTTGATCTCGCGGACGGCCTGGATGGCCGGGCCCTCGGCGTTGGTCAGCGCGATGCGGTCGAGGTAGGCGCGGGTGAGCTCCTCGGCCGAGACCTCGTCCTTGTTCAGCTTCTGGATCAGGCTCTGCGCCGTCTCGGTCTCCAGCGAGAAACCGAGCGGCCGGGAGTCGTGGTGAGTCACCTTGAGGACGGCGTCGTAGTCGGGGTTGCAGGCGCCGCGCTCGGCGAACGGCGGAGCCGGGGTCGTCTTCGCGCAGCGGTACATGCTCGGGTTCACGAGGCTGGCCGGCCGGCGCAGCTTGGTGGCCTGCTCGATGACGTAGGCGACGCCGAGCAGGTTGAACTCGCTGTAGGCGTTGCCGTGGACCAGCACGTTCTGGGCGCGCCGATGGGTCGCGTTGTAGCCCATCGGGATCGTGATCGACGGGTAACCGGCCTGCGGGGCGCTCGGCACGCTGCCCAGGATGGCGATCACCGGGTCGGCCGGCTGCGCCGGGTCCGAGTTGGTGTACGTCACCATGTCGTCGATGGCCTTGTGCCAGGCGACCTTACGGATCGCGAGGTTCGTCCGGTACGCCTGCTCGTTGACCCCACCCGGGGTCACGTCCGCCTGCGACGAGTCCAGGTGTCTGACGTTTCCGAACTTGAGCGCCTGGTGAGCTTCGGCCTGGTTGACCCGCACCTCTTCGACCAGCGATTTGATCGGCGCCTGCGGGCCGAGCCGCTCGTAGTAGGAGTTGATGCTCTTGTGCTGCTCATAGCCGCTGGGCAGCGCGGGCAGCGAGGGGATCGTCGCCTGCGGGCGGGGCACCAGGATGGCGCCGGCGGCGGTCAGGGCGTCGTACGCGATCTTGAGTGGGCTGCCCTCGGCGAGGGTGCCGTTGTACCCGATCTTCTTGCCGCGCACGAAGTCGAGATCGATGGCCTTGGTGTAGTCGGGCAGCGTCTCGGGGAGCGGCGGAATGATGCCCTTGGCGATGTAGTCGTCGCCGAACATGGCCTTGTACCCGGCGTCGGCCACCGGGTCGGGCCCGGCGATCGAGGCCAGTGTGAGCGCGGCGTCGGAGACCGTGCGGGTCATCGGGCCGGCGATGTCCTGCGAGGCCGAGATGGGCGCGATGCCGTAACCGGGCACGAGACCCACGGTCGGCCGCAGACCCACGAGCGACTGCGCGTTCGACGGCGAGATGATGGAACCGGAGGTCTCGGTCCCGATGCCCAGCGTCGACAGCGCCGCGGCCATGGCCGCGCCGGTGCCCGACGACGACCCGGAGGGGTTCTGGTCGGCGTCGATGCCGTTGATGACCTGGCCGCCATAGTTGCCGAACCCGGAGGGCTGGGAGCCGAAGCTGTTGGCGTACTCCGACAGCCCCACCTTGCCGAGGATCACGACGCCGCGTTCCTTCAGCTTCTTGGTGATGCCGGCGTCGGAGGCCGGGAAGGACTGGCGCAGCGACCAGTTGTTCGCCGTCGTGGGCATGCCCTCGACGTCGATCAAATCCTTGAGCAGGATCGGCAGTCCCATGGCCGGGCCGAGCGACTTGCCCTGCTTGCGCAGGCGGTCGTACGCCTTGGCCTCCTTCAACGCGTTGGGGTTGAGGTCCGTGACGGCGTTCAGGCCGGGCCCGCGCTTGTTCAGCGCGGTGATCCGGTCGATGTACGCCTTGGTGAGGTCGACCGAGGTCAGCTTGCCGGCGGCCATGAGGGAGATGGCCTCGGCGCCGGTCAACGTCTCAAGGTCGAGTTTGACCTTGGCGTTGGCCTGCTGGGGTTGCACGGCTACGAGAGTGAGGGAGAGGGAGAGAGAGATGAGGGAGATGAGGACTTTGCGCACTACGCGCTCCTTGGGGAACCCGGTATTGCGCGTGACGCTATAGACCAGTCATTACGGTGATATGTCGTACATATTCCCTGGGGGAAACGTGCTGTACTGACTGGTTTATTACGGTTGTCCGCTTATCTGGAACCTTCCATTGGCCATGGTGGGAATCGTGGCCGTGCGGATCTCCGGATGGGTTGTCCACGCCAACCCCTGGATGACCGTCGGCGTGGACGGGATCGTCCACGCCGACGCCCCCCGGCGTCGAGGCGCGCTTTGGAGACGAGCGCATCGCGATGAGCGTCTTCCGTTTCCTGTGAACGACTACCGGCCCGTTCTTGACAGTGTTGTCGACGGGAGGACAATCTGTTGCGAGAAGCGCACCATGTTTCGGACTGCGCAACGACGGAGGTGGGTATGGCGGGCCGGCGCGTCGTCGTCATCGGAGCGGGGGTCGTCGGGGCGGCCCTCGCGGACGAGCTCTCGGCCAAGGGCTGGGACGACATCACCGTCGTCGACCAGGGCGCCCTTCCCGCCCCCGGGGGATCGTCCTCCCACGCGCCGGGCCTGGTCTTCCAGACCAACCCCTCCAAGACCATGGCGGAACTCGCCCGCTACACCGTCGAGAAGCTCCTCGACCTCGACTGCTTCCTCCAGGTGGGCGGCCTGGAGGTGGCCACCACGCCCGAGCGGCTCGCCGAGCTGCACCGGCGCCACGGCTGGGCGACCTCCTGGGGGATCGAGGCGAGCGTGCTCACCCCCGAGGAGTGCGTGGAGCGCCACTTCCTGCTCGACCGGGACAGGATCCTCGGGGGGCTGTTCGTCCCCACCGACGGCCTGGCGAAAGCCGTGCGCGCCGTCGAGGTCCAGCTCGCGCGCGCACGGGAGCGGGGGGTCCGCGTCCTCGACCGGCACGAGGTGCTGGACATACGCGTCGAGGACGACCGGGTCGCGGCCGTCGTCACCGACCGGTGCGAGATCCCCGCGGACCTCGTGGTCTGCTGCGCCGGGATCTGGGGTCCCAAGGTGGCGGGCATGGTCGGCATGACGCTGCCGCTCACCCCCCTCGCCCACCAGTTCGCCTGGACCGGTCCCGTTCCCGCGCTCGCCGGACAGGACGAGGAGGCCGTCCGGCCGATCCTGCGCCACCAGGACGCCGACCTGTACTACCGGGAGCGCTTCGATCGGCTCGGCGTCGGCTACTACGGCCACCGCCCGATGCCGATCACCGCCGAGGAGATCCTCCCGATCGCCGACGCCGAGGTCATGCCCTCGGTGCTGCCGTTCACCGGCGACGACTTCGCCCCCGCCTGGGCCGAGACGAAGGCGCTGCTGCCCGCCACGGGGGAGACCGAGTTCGAAGGGGGCATCAACGGCCTGTTCTCCTTCACCACCGACAACATGCCGCTGCTCGGGCAGTCACCCGAGGTGGAGGGCTTCTGGGTGGCCGAGGCCGTGTGGGTCACCCACTCGGCGGGGGTGGGCCGCGCCATGGCCGAGTGGCTCGCCGACGGCCACTGCTCCTCCTTCGACCTGCACGAATGCGACGTCAACCGGTTCGAGGCCCACCAGCTGGCCCCCGAGTACGTCCGCACCCGCGGCTGCCAGAACTTCGTCGAGGTCTACGACATCATCCACCCGCTCCAACCGGCGGAGAACCTGCGCCCGTTGCGCACCAGCCCCTTCCACACCCGCCAGCGCGAGCTGGACGCCCACTTCCTGGAGACCGCCGGCTGGGAGCGTCCCCAGTGGTACGGGGCGAACGCGCCCCTGCTCGACGGCCGTGACATCCCCCGCCCCAACGACTGGGCCGCCCGCCACTGGTCGCCGATCGTCGGCGCGGAGGCCCAGGTCTCGCGCGAGTCCGTCGCCCTCTACGACATGAGCTCGCTCAAGCGGATCGAGGTCGCGGGCCGCGGGGCGGGCGCCTTTCTCCAGCGGATGTCCACGGGCGACGTCGACAAGTCCGTCGGCTCGGTCACGTACTGCCTGCTGCTCGACCACGACGGCGGCATCCGCGGCGACATCACCGTCGCCCGGCTGGGCCGCGACCTGTTCCAGGTCGGCGCCAACGGCAACCTCGACCTCGACTGGCTGCACCGCCACCTGCCCGCCGACGGGTCGGTCACCGTCACCGACCTCACGCCGGGAACCTGCTGCGTCGGCGTCTGGGGCCCTCGGGCCCGCGAGGTCGTCGCCCCGCTCGCCGGCCCCGACTTCGGCCCCGGCGGTTTCCGCTACTTCCGCGCCGCGCGGGCCCACGTCGGCGCCGTGCCCGTCACCGCGCTGCGGCTCTCCTACATCGGGGAGCTGGGCTGGGAGCTCTACACGACGGCCGACATGGGCGCGAAGCTGTGGGACACCCTCTGGGAGGCGGGCCAGGAGCACAGGATCATCGCCGGAGGCCGCGGCGCCTTCAACAGCCTGCGGCTGGAGAAGGGCTACCGCTCCTTCGGCACCGACATGACCTACGAGCACGACCCCTACGAGGCGGGTCTCGGCTTCGCCGTGCGCAAGGCCGGCCGGGGCGACTTCATCGGCCGCGCGGCCCTCGCCGAACGCGGCACGACCCCCCGGCGCAGGCTGACCTGCCTCACCGTCGACGACCCCGCCGCCGTCGTGATGGGCAAGGAGCCGGTGTACGACGGCGCGTCCCGCGCCGGATACGTCACCAGCGCCGCCTACGGCCACACGATCGGCAAGAACATCGCCTACGCCTGGCTGCCCGCCGAGCTGTCCGTGCCGGGAAGGGAGCTGCGCATCGGCTACTTCGACGAGCGGGTCGCCGCCGTCGTCGCCGAGGAGCCGCTGTACGACCCGGCGATGGAGCGCCTGCGTGGCTAGCGGCGCGCCGGGGACACCGGGAACGCGGGGAACGAGGGGGACGCCCGTGCGCCCCGTGAGCTCCGCGAGGCCGGAACCCCTCACGCGCGGGTTCGCCCGCGGGACCGAGAAGGGACGACGTTGAACACCGAGGAGTCGCCCGAGCACCCCGACTGGCTGTGGGGTTCTCCCGAACCGAAGCCCTCCTACGACGTGGTGATCGTCGGCGGTGGAGGCCACGGCCTGGCCACCGCCTACTACCTGGCGAAGAACCACGGGATCACCGACGTGGCCGTGCTGGAGAAGGGCTGGCTGGCGGGCGGCAACATGGCGCGCAACACCACCATCATCCGCTCCAACTACTTGTGGGACGAGAGCGCGGGCATCTACGAGCACTCGCTCAAGCTGTGGGAAGGGCTGGAGGAGGACCTCGGCTATCCCCTCCTGTTCAGCCAGCGCGGCGTGCTCAACCTCGCGCACAGCCTGCAGGACGTCAGGGAGAGCGTCCGCCGGGTCAACGCGAACCGTCTCAACGGCGTCGACGCCGAATGGCTCGGCCCCGAGGAGGTGAGGGAGGTCTGCCCGATCGTCGACGTCTCGCCCGAGGCGCGCTACCCGGTCCTCGGCGCCACCTACCAGCCGCGCGCGGGAATCGCCAAGCACGACTACGTGGCCTGGGGGTTCGCCCGCGCCGCGGCCGCGCTGGGCGTCGACCTGATCGAGCACTGCGAGGTCACCGGCGTCGACGTCGTGGACGGGCGCGTGCGGGCCGTACGCACCACCAGGGGCCGCATCGCCGCGGGCAGGGTCGCGATGTGCGCGGCGGGACACTCCTCGGTCGTCGGCCGGATGGCGGGGGTGGAACTGCCGGTGCAGAGCCACCCGCTGCAGGCCCTGGTCTCGGAGCTGCTGGAGCCCGTGCACCCCACGGTGGTCATGTCCAACGCGGTGCACGTCTACGTCAGCCAGGCGCACAAGGGGGAACTGGTCATGGGGGCGGGCATCGACGCCTGCAACTCCTACCGGCAGCGCGGCGCCTTCCACATCATCGAGCGGCAGATGGCGGCGGCGCTCGAGCTGTTCCCCGTCTTCGCGCGGGCCCACGTGCTGCGCACCTGGGGAGGGGTGGTCGACGTCACCCCCGACGCCTCGCCCGTCGTCGGGCTCACCCCCGTCGACCATCTCTACGTCAACTGCGGATGGGGGACCGGCGGTTTCAAGGCCACCCCGGGCGTCGGATGGTGCTACGCGCACACGATCGCCCACGACGAGCCGCACCCCCTCAACGCCGCCTTCACGCTCGAACGATTCACCACCGGCGCGCTCGTGGACGAGCACGGCGCCGCCGCGGTGGCCCACTGAAGGAGCCCGACCGATGCTGCTGATCCCCTGTCCGTGGTGCGGGCCACGGGACGAGGCCGAGTTCCACCACGGAGGGCAGGCCCACGTCGCCTACCCCGGCGACCCGGCCGCGCTCTCCGACGAGGAGTGGGCGAGGTACCTGTTCTTCCGCGACAACCCCAAGGGGCCCTTCGCCGAGCGCTGGTACCACGTGGCCGGATGCCGCCGCTGGTTCAACGCGGTTCGCGACACCGCCACCAACGAGTTCCACGCCGTCTACCGGGTGGGCGAGCCGGGGCCGGTGGGCCGGTGAGCGAGCAGCCGTTCCGCCGGGCGGGCCGTCGCGGGGAAACACTGCCGTTCCGGTTCGACGGCCGTGACTACGAGGGGTACCGGGGCGACACGCTCGCCTCCGCGCTGCTCGCCAACGGCGTCCGTACGGTCGCGACGAGCGTCACGCTCGGCCGCCCCCGCGGGATCTTCGCCGCCTGGACCGAGGAGCCCAACGCCGTCGTCCAGATCGAGCGCCCCTTCCCCGAGCCGATGCTCCAGGCCACCGTCGTCGAGCTGTACGCGGGACTGGTGGCCACCGGCCTGCCGGGCAGGGGCAGGCTCGCCGCCGAACCCGACCCGGCGCGCTACGACGGCGTGTACGCGCACTGTGACGTCCTGGTGGTCGGCGCGGGACCGGCGGGCCTCGCGGCGGCGACCTCGGCGGCCACCTCGGGCGCCAGGGTGATCCTCGCCGACGACCGTCCCTCGCCCGGTGGAAGCCTGCCCGACACCGGCGAGAGCGTCGACGCTCTCCCGGGCGCGACCTGGGCCGCCACCGCGCTGGCCGCGCTGGAGGCCCATCCGGAGGTGCGGGTGCTCACCCGTACCAGCGTGTTCGGCTACTACGACGACAACTACCTGATCGCCGTGGAACGCAGGGGAGAGAACGCCTCCTCCCGGACGCGCCTGTGGCGCGTCCGGGCGCGCCGCGTCGTGCTCGCCACGGGCGCCCACGAGCGTTCGATCGCCTTCGCGGGCAACGACCTGCCGGGTGTCATGCTCGCCGGGTCGGCACGCGCGTACGTCAACCGGTACGGGGTCCTGCCCGGCCGCCGCGCGGTGGTGTTCACCACCGGGGACAGCGCCTACGCCGCGGCCCGCGACCTGGCCGCCGCGGGCGTCGAGATCGCCGCCCGCGGCGGCCAGGTCGCGGGCCGCGGCGTAG
>Ga0233385_1000113_pt1 | contig 46237 bp, 70 predicted proteins | sample ElkDunMinimDraft_16_FD_191543 | JGI IMG/M metagenome (GOLD analysis project Ga0233385, IMG submission 191543) | Fecal eukaryotic communites from dung pellets of Tule Elk in California, USA - Elk Dung G36 | ecosystem: Host-associated > Mammals > Digestive system > Large intestine > Fecal | place...
AGCCCGAGCCCCACCCCCGCCCGCGACAGGACGACCCCGCCCGCACCACGCCGCCCAGGAGATCCCGATGACCAAGCGCACCAGCAGGCACAGCCCGACCACAGACCGAGACCTCGCCACCTACACCAGCACCCACCCCATCACCTGCCGCTGCGTCGCATGCTGCGCCCTCGCCCTTGACAACAAGAAGCCGAACCCGAACCAGACATGAACACGATCACGCGGGAGACCGCCGCGAAACTCCTCACCGTCCGCTGATGTTGCGGATGCCGCCCGGCCCCACAGCCGGACGGCGTCCGGAGCGTCTGCTCCACCCCAAGCCCGCCAGGGCCCAGCAGAAAGAGATCACCATGAACAAGACCCAGCTCATCGACACCACCGCCGAGCACTCCGGCCTCACCAAGGCCCAGACCGCGCAGGCCATCAACGCCGCCATCGAGGTCATCCAGGCCGCCGTCGCCGCCGGCGAGCAGGTCGTCATCCCCGGGTTCGGAGCCTTCGACGCCGTCGCCAAGCCGGAGCGCACCGGCCGCAACCCGCAGACCGGCGCGCAGATCACGATCGCCGCGTCCCGCGCGCCGAAGTTCAAGCCCGGCGCCGGATTCAAGGGCCTCGTCAACGCCAGCAAGGCACTCACCAACGCCTAGGTAGCTGCCGTTGCGGATCGCGCCCAGCCCCAGCTGGGCGCGCGTCCGGAGCACAGCTCCACCACCGACCTCGATCCCGCGACAGGAAGAAGAAGATGAAAAACAGCACGAGCGCCGCCGGGCAAACCGGTCCGCGCCCGGGTCGGTGGGCGCGGATCACCGCCCGTCTCAACCGGGCCGACCGCCCCACCAACGCACCGGTCGTCCCCCGCCCCGTACCAGTCACCGAGCCCCCTGCACCAGGTGGTACAGGGGCCAACGGCGACCGCCTGATCCGAGGCGTCGCGATCGCCATCCTGCTCGCCGTCGCTGGCGCCGCCGCCTACGTGTCGTACCACCACTTCTACGCTCTGGCGATCGCCCTCGGCGAGCGGCACGACATGGCGATCCTCTACCCCGCCATGTCGGACGGTGTGATCGTGATGGCCTCCCTCGTGATGGTCTACTGCTCCCGCCGTGGCATCCCCGTTCCACTCCTGGCATGGGTTGCGCTCGCGCTCGGCGGAGTGGTCACCCTGGTCGCGAACGTGGCGCACGGCTGGTCCGGTGGACTCGGATCGCGCCTGCTCAGCGCGCTTGCGCCGGTGGCATTCGTCGGCGCGTACGAGCTCCTCATGTGGCTGGTGCGAGTCGCCCGCCGGGCCGCTGCAACCGCCTCGGTGGAGCCCGTCGAGGAGCACGTGTGCCAGCCCGAGACCGTCGTCGAGACGGTGACCGTCGTTGAAACAGCTGTGCCGCTCGACCGGTTCGAGGCGGCACGGCTCAGCTACGAAGACAGCCTCAAGCCGGGCAACAAGCGGCTCGGCTGGCGCCCATTGTCGAACCGGTGGGGCATCGAAGTCGCCGAGGCAAAAGAGATCATCGCCGAGGTGGACCAGGAGCGCGCTCCTGCCGTCTCGCAGGAGGCTTCCGCGACCGCTCCAGTGACACCGTCCGTGCCATCCGCGCCGAGGGCCGAAGAGCCCGCGCTGAAGCGGAACGGTGAGGTCACCGAAGAGGTCCGTCAGAGGATCACCGCGATGCGCCACGAGGCACTGATGAACCCCGAGGCGTTCCAGTCTCAGACCGTCAACGGATCGGCCGCCGCGACCGGTCCGACGGGAGGTGCGGCATGACCGCCGCCGTCACCTTCGCCGCATCGTTCGGTGCCCTCTACGCCGCTCACTCGGTGGGGGACCACTGGGTGCAGACCCACGCCCAGGCGTGCACCAAAGGCGCGCCTGGGCGGACGGGTCGGCTGGCCTGCGCCCGGCACGTCGCCACCCTCACCGGAACGAAGATGATCGCCCTCGGCCTGGTCATGCTCGTGACCGGCCTGCGCCTGGACGGCCCATGGCTGGCCGCCGGACTGCTGGTCGACGCGGCCTCGCACTACTGGGCCGACCGCCGTACCACCCTCGCCCGGCTGGCCGAGACCGTCGGTAAGGGCGACTTCTACCGGATGGGCGACGGCCTCGCCTCGGGCGCCTACGCCCTCGACCAGAGCTTCCACGTCCTGTTCCTGTTCATCGCCTCGCTGATCATCGCTGGAGGCTCGTCATGACCCGCTGGGAGTACCTCATCCGCGGCGCCTGCAGCACCGCCGACCTCAACAAGCTCGGCGCGGACGGGTGGGAACTCACCGCCGCCGTCTACGACTCCGACCGCCCCGTCCGCATCTTGTACTTCAAGCGTCCGAAGGAGGCGTGATGTCCACCGCCCTGACCGTCCTGCTGGCCGCGCTCGCCTGGGTGCTCGCCTCGACCCGGCCGATCGGCTCACCCGCCGCCGCGCGGGCCCGCACCTGCACCGAGATGCGCGCCGCCGCACGCCACGCCGGATGGCCACGCATCGCCGCCCGCATCGTGCAGATCGTCGTCGTCCTCACGCTGCTGCTGCTGGCCACCGTGTGCCGCATCCTCTGGCACACCACCCACGCCATCGGCACCGTCATGGCCATCACCGCCCTCGGTATCGCCGCCCTCGGCGGCCTGGAGCTCAACCCCGGAGGTGTGGCATGACCGAGGCACCACGCCACTTGCATGTCGTCCGCGACGGGGCCGACGCCCCCGCGCTGCAACTGCCCCCCGGAGACGACTTCGCCACCCAGGAGCCGAAGGACCCGGACGTCCTCGAAGGCCAGGTAGTTCTGCGGCCTGCTGCGCCTGGCTACCAAATCCCGGCCCGCATACAGCCGTCCGAGCGCACCAAGCAGATCGCACGAACCACCGCCGTCACCGCCGCCACCATCGGCCAGGGGTGGAAGTCCTGGCTGATCCGCGCATGGGACGGCCTCACCCTGGGCGTCTACCGCCGCCAGATCCGCGCCGCCGAAGCGGCCGGCGACCAGGTGCTGCTGGCCGAGTGGGTCGAACGGAAGCAGAAGGCAGCCGCCCAGCGCAACGCGAGGCTGCTGGACCTGCCGATCCTGGTGCTGGGCCTGGCCAAGCTCACAGCCTTCGCCCTGGCTGGGCTGGTGGTGTTCGTTCTGCTGCTCAGCATCGCCGTCTGGGCTTCGGGTGTGGGCGAGTTCCTCACCGTCATCCGCGGTATCGGCACGGTGATCCGGTGGATCCTGACCGCCGTCTCGTGGGTGTGGATGCCGCTGCTGATCAGCGTGCCGTTCGCGGTGCTGTTCGCCGCCTGGCGAGAAGGGCGCCGCGTCGGCACCCCGCTGTGGCTGGTCGGAGAAGACGAGGACGGGCCCGAAGGCCGCGACGTCATCCCCGACGAGGGCGCGATCCTCAACGCCCTGCGGAACATGGGAATCAGCCAGCTCAACGCCGCATTCAAGGCCGGGTGGCGGCCCCGCTTCCCGCTGGGCACCGGCCGCGACGGCAAGGGCTACCGCACGCAGCTCGAACTCCCCGCGGGCGTAACCGTAGAGATGATCAACAAGCGGAAGCAGATCCTCGCGCACAACCTCGTGCGGCTGCCCGTCGAAGTCTGGCCGACCGAGCCCAAAGACAAGCCCGGCGTGCTGGACCTGTGGGTCGCCGACCAAGGATCACTCACCGGCCCGGTCGACCCCTGGCCCCTGCTCAACGAGGGCACCGCGGACTACTTCAAGGGCGTCCCGGTCGCGGTCGACATCCGCGGCACCAGCGTCATCGGCCGCCTGTCGGAGGCGAACTACGCGCTCGCCGGAATGATGGGCTCGGGCAAGTCCACGGTCATCATCACCGCACTGCTCGGCGCGCTGCTTGACCCGCTGGTCGACGCCGACGTGTTCGTTATGGCGACCAACGCCGACTACGACCCGATGAAGCCCCGCCTGCGGACCCTGCTCACCGGGTCGGGTGACGACGTGGTCGAGGCGTGCATGGACAGGCTGCGTAAGGCCTACGCCGATCTCGACGTGCGCGGCAAGGCGCTGAAGGAGCACGGCGAGCGCGCTGTGAACCGCCAGCTCGCCGAGAAGGACGCGCGGCTGCGCCCCCGCATCATCGTGATCGACGAGTGCCAGGCGCTTTTCATGCACCCTGAGCTGGGTGAAGAAGCCGTCAGCCTCACCGTGCGGCTGATCAGTGCCGCCCGTAAGTACGCCTACACCTTGATCTTCGCCACCCCTGAGCCGTCCTCGGACAGCCTGCCGCGCAAGGTCATGGCCGTGATCAGCAATAAGGCGTGCTTCGCGATCGGTGACCAGCAGAGCAACGACGCCGTGCTGGGCACCGGCTCCTACACGGCAGGGATTTCTGCGGTGAGTCTGGAGCCCAAAACCGATGAGGGCAACGGCGACGTCGGCACGTTCATGGCCCGCGGATTCCGGCCCAAGCCCGGCCTGCTGCGCGGCTACTACGTGTCGCAGAAGGAGGCCTACCTGGTGGTCGAGCGCGCCGTGAAGCTGCGCGAGCAGGCCGGGATCGGCACCGCCAAGGCCGTCGTCGAGGAGGAGCGGGACCTACTGGAGGACCTGGCCCAGGTGCTCGGAGAGGAGATCGTGTACGCCGCGGACCTGCCCGCGCTGCTCCGGGAGCGCGCGCCGCGGTGGATGCCGTACCGGTCGATGTCGGGCAAGTCGTTGCGTGAGGACCTGGCTGATCTGGGCGTCAAGGTGCCCTCGACCGGTAACCGCTACCCGGTCTCTCCGGCCCTCATTCAGGAGGCTCTGGCCCGCCGTGCAGGCGAGGAGGAAGACGAGGGTTAGCCGGATCCCGTCCGCCCCGGCAAGCGGCTCTCAGGGGCTCTCAGGGCGTGGGATCCGGCAAGGCGTAACCGGGTAACTCTCTTGACTTTCCGCAGGTCAACGAAGCATTAGGGCGTTCGAGGCCCGGAGCGAAAAAGCTAACCCCGATTCGGCGATCTCACTCACCTTTCGGCCCTCGAAGCGGGGGCTGCGGGTGCTCTCCCGACTGTGTCGGGACGGGTGCCCGGGGCGACCGCTCCACCCTTCATCCACCACGAACGGAGATCACCATGCCCAGCAGGATGACCGCCGCCCAGCTCGCCAAGGCCAAGGGCTCCACCGGCCGCGCCGACGAACTGCGGCGCCTGGCGACCGCGGCGAACGGCCTCGGCGTCACCCGCGCCGACAAGGACCGGGCCGCCGCCGAGCTGGAGCGGCAGGCCGGCAAGCGCGGCGCCGCCCGCCTCAAGGAAGACGCGCTCCGAGCCGCCGGTGCGAGACCCAAGGGCCTGAGCCGGTTCTTCCACTGACCACCACGAAGGAGATCGCTATGTGTGCACCATCCCCGTCCGGCGGCGTGCTCGTCGGCATCCTCAGCTCCCCAGCCGCAGCCGTCGGCGTCACGGTCGTCGGGTCCGGCGCCGTGCTCGCCGCGTGGGCGGGCGGATCCACGCTCCTCGCCTGGGCCGTCATCGGCCTGACCGCGTGGGCGTCGATCGCGACGATCGTGCTCCTCGCGGTGTTGGCCCGCCCGGTCCAGTCGACCGCTCCGACCCCTGCCCCGGCTCCGGTGGCCGTGTCTGCGCAGCGGGTGAACGCCCGCATCCTGCACGCTCGGCCTGCGCAGACCATCACGCCCGCGACAGCCCCGGCGATCGAGGCCGCCCGCCCCCAGGCCGCGACCACCACGACGACGCGGGTCGGGAGGATCCGATGGAGCTGATCCGCCGCCTCCTCCGCCGCCTGACCCGCTGGATACGAAGCCTCGCGCGCCGCCTGTTCCGCCGCCTGCTCAAGGGCAAGACCAAGCGCAGCCGCGGCGGCAACACTCCCCTCAGCGCTGGCCAGCGCCTGCTGCTCGACACGCGCCTCGCCTTCGGGTCCCGCGCGCAGATGCCCGTCCCCGAACTGCTGGCGGCGCTGACCGAACGCCGCTACGTCTACGTCGCCTGGAGCCCCGCCGACCTGGTCGAGCGGCTGGCCGCGCACGGCGTCCCGGTGACCGGCCAGGGGCGACAGCAGACCATCCGCCGCGCCGCGGTCATCGCGGCCGGCAAGAAGTAACCACCTCGAGAGGAATGATCATGGGGATTTTCTTCGGCCGCAACACCGGCACCCGCAGCTACACCTACTCCTCGGAGCTCGCCCAGAAGGTGGAGCGCGCCGGCGGCAAGAACTCCACAGGCGCCGCGCAGCTGCTCGGGTTCATGCGCAACGGCAGCGACACGCGGCCTCTGTGTGGCGAGGAGGCCGAGCAGGCGGCCCGGTCCCTGCGCGAGGCCGCGCCGCGGCTCCGTCGCGGTGACCGGCGGATCGTCGAGCAGATTGCCCGGGACGCGCAGGAGGCCGCCGACTCCGGCCGCCCTTGGACCATCGGCTGACGCGGAGGTTGCGGGTGGTGACCGTCCTGCGCCGGTCACACGCCCGGAGCAGCCGCTCCACCCCGACGAGAGGACAGGCATGACCAGCAAGGACGAGAAGCCGAAGCCGAAGAAGCCAAAGAAGACGGTCGTCAACGTCTTCGACAGCCCCGTCCGGATCACCGGATCGACGGGCACGGACGAGTCCGGCCGCACGTTCCAGGTCGGCATCGACAACCGCCGCAAGAACAGCAAGAACTGACCCATCCGGCCCCGGCCGGTTGGCCGGGGCCACCCCCACACGAGAAGGAGAGAGCGATGACCGCGACCACCGGCGACCTGCCCGGGTTGGCGCAGCTCACCCACGAACTCGCCACCTGCGCCCGCGTCGGAACCGTCATGGTCCGCGTCGTCGACGCCGAAGGCAACGCCCTCGCCGGACGCGACCAGGGCATCCCGACCATCGAGGTCGGCGGCGAGCTGGTCAACACCCCGGCCCTCGACGGCGTGATCGCCCACGAGGTCGCCCACCTCGCCCTGCACCACACGGACGCGCGACTGCCGCAGGTGCTGGGGCGCCTGTCCTTCGCATGCCTCGCCGGGGCCGGGGTCGCCGCCCTGCTGTCTCTCGTCGACACGGCCAGCGAGCGGATGCTCTGGATCACCCTGGCCATCGCCGCCGCAGTCGCTGGGAAAGCCGTCGACCTGGTGGTGGCGTGGCTGGAGCGCCGCCAGGAGTACGAAGCCGACGCCTACGCCGTGCTGCTGCTGAACGCCGCCGATCGCCCCGGCCTGGCCTCCACCAGAGCCGCGCTCGCCGCGGCGGCTGAGAACGAGTCGCGCTGGTACCAGCTCGCCGGATGGGTCCTGACCACCCACCCGCCTGCCGCGGCCCGCCTGCGCCGCCTGCAGCCGGTCGAGGGCAAGGGCTGACGATCACATGGCCATCTACATCATGACCTGCGGCGCCTGCGGCCAGGAACTGCGCGTGCCGAGCGGGGTCACCCATGTGACCTGCCCAGGGTGCAGGAGTGACCGCCAGGTCAGCACTGACGGCAATCCCCTCCCGTAGCGGCGCTGGGGGTGCGCGACCGGCTGTGATGGTCGGCCGCGTGCCCGGAGCAGCCGCTCCACCACCCGAGGCGCGCAAGCGCCGCACCGAAGGAGGCCCCATGGGCAAGCACAACATCACCAGCGGCGGCTGGACCCCCTTCCAGGTCGGTCGGGTCGTCGACTCCGACGAGCAGCCCGAGAAGCCGGCGAAGAAGTCGGCCGCCGAGAAGGGCGGCGGCTCCGTGACCAACGTCCGGTCCGGCAACGCCCGCGTCGGTCTCCAGGCCGACGAGGTCCACGGTGACCTGAACATCCGGATGCCGCGGCGGTAACCCCCTTCGGCCCCCGGCCGCCCGGCCGGGGGCCACCCCCGACCTCACCCCTGTGACCGTCCCGAACGGAGACACCATGAACGAGACCGAGACCGTCCGCACCTACACGCACCCCGACGTGCTCACCCGAGGCATCGCCGAAGGATGGGCCGATCCGCAGACCGACCCGACCCGCATCGACTGGACGACCCGGCAGGCCAACGCGGCGATCCCGTTCCGCGTGGTCGACGGCCGCCCCGTCAACCCCGGCGCGCCGACCGGCATCCGCCACGGCCGCGGCGAGCTCGGCCACTGGGGCGAGAAGCAGGCCGCTGACGCCCTGGTCTTCGCCCGCACCTGCGGCGGCGGCCGACGGCTCCTCATGATCGAGCGCGAAGACGGCCACGGCTGGGCGATCCCCGGCGGCTGCCTCGACCCCGGCGAGGACCCGCTGACCGCCGCGATCCGTGAGCTCGCCGAGGAGACCGGCCTGCGCCTTCCCGACGCGTCCTGGACGGTGTACCCGGCCCGGGTTGTGCCGGACCCGCGCGCCTCGGATGAGGCGTGGATGGTGACCACGCCCGCCGTAGTCGAACTGGGCCTCGTCGACGAGCTTCCTGCGGTGACGGGCGCCGACGATGCCCGCCGTGCCGCGTGGGTGGCGGCTCACACCTACCCCATGCTGGTCGCTCACTTGGAGATGGCCTTCGACGGGCAGGTGTTCGCCGCCCATCAGCCCATGCTGCGCGACCTGCTGGACCTCTTCGATCCCTGGTCCGCGTCGACCCCTGGGCACTGACCCGCCCGGCCCCGGTGTCCCCCTCGGCGCCGGGGCCGCCCTGTTTCTGCACGTGTCGGAAAACGATCGTCTGCCGACACATGTGATCCAAATAGGAATCCGCAAGACGCGAGCGTCGACAACTCGCGTCGAGAATCAACGTCGATCAACGGTAAGAATCGGAGTTCCCGACATGCTCTTCGGTTACGCGCGCGTCTCGACGGCCGACCAGAATCCCGATCATCAGATCGACGCGCTCACTCGGGCCGGAGTCGCCATCGAGAACATCCACCTTGACAAGATCAGCGGGTCGAAGTCCTCCCGCCCGCAACTCGACCTACTGCTGCGCCTGCTCCGCGCCGGAGACACGCTGAAGGTCACCCGCCTGGACCGGCTCTCGCGCTCGGTCCTGCATCTGGTGACCCTCGGCGCCGAGCTCCGGACGCGCGAGATCGGCCTACACGTCATCGAGCAGGGCATCGACACCGCCACCGCCGAGGGCCGCGCGATGTTCGGCATGCTCAGCGTCCTGGCCGAGCTGCAGCGCGAGCTGATCGTGGCCAACACCCGCGACGGCCTGGCCGCAGCACGGGCTCGCGGTCGAACCGGCGGCCGGCGACCCCGTCTCACTCCGGATCAGGCCGCGCTCGCTCAGCAGCTCTACGATGCCCGCGAGAAGACCGTCCAGCAGATCGCGGACCTGTTCGGGGTGCCGAGGTCCACGGTGTACGGGCACCTGAATCGAGCAGGCCGTCCGCCTGCGGTCGATCATCGCCCCGGGTGAGTATGAGCGGCATGACCTCACCCGACCTGCCTGACCAGCCCTCCGACGATCCCGTGCCTGACTGGGTGCTCCAGCAGACCCGGGAACTGCTGAACCCGCACCGTGCCACGCTGGAGCCGCTGCTCCGGGCCACGGACCCGCCGAACCCCGACGAGTAACCACATGCGAAGAAGCCCCTCCGGATGAACGGCGGGGCTTCTTGCTCCTCTATCCGAGGAGGTCGTTCAGCTCGGCGAAGCGGCGGGCCTCTGCTGCTCGTTATGCCAGTCCGTTATAGGCGTCAACCGGTGTGATGCTCGATACGTCCGATACGCACAGTGGCCCCTGAGGTCCGGCCCCCGCGAGGGTGGGGCCGGGCCGCGACACCCGACTCCCCGAGAGGAAACCGATGCCGCTTTCCGAAGGCTGGCGCGACCAGTACCAGCGCATGCTCCGCAGCCGCGACCGGCTCGCCGAAGCCGCCGGCCCCAGCTCCATCGGCTCCGACGAAGCCCGAGACCGGCTCTATCACTTCTTCCAGGACGCCTTCCACCTCAAGGACTGGCTCATCCATGACCTCGGCTTATCGGAGAGCGACGCGAACGACATGGAAGACCACATCACCGCCACCGACGCCCTCGCCCGGTGCGCGGACATCTCCAACGGCACCAAGCACCTCAAGCTGAAAAGGCCCAGGATCCCTGGCAAACCCGCGCAACTCGGAAGTCAGAGCGTATCGGTCTCGATGCCGACCATTGCTGTCGGCGTCACCATCGGCGGAAGTCCTCCGAAACCCAAGAAGCCGGCCGAGGTAGCAACCGCCGAGCATCAGTGGACCGTTGATTTCGATGGCCAGCAGCTCGATGCCGTCGCCCTGGCCGATGAGGTCATCGCCGAGTGGGAGTCGTGGCTCAAGGCCAAGGGGCATCTGTAGCCGCTTCCGAACACGAGGCGCCGCACCCGGTGCAGCGCCTCGCGGTCGGTCAGCCCCGGGCCGCTTTCCACAGGGCCGTCTTGGCGGCGTGTCGGTCTCCTGCTGTCGCCCACCACGGGTGCCGGTTCATCGCCTCCAGCGCGGTCAGACGGGCCTCGCGCACTTCGGCCAGCTGAGCCTTCTGCTCGTCCGTCATCGCCCCCTCCAGAGCGTCCTGCGCAGATGGCAGCGCATCCGTCACCTCCTGGACGTGTGCGTCGGCCGCGTCGTAGGCGCGCTGGGCAGCGATCAGATCGTCAGGGATTTCGTAGTCAGCCATGTCTCCCCCGAGTGGTGCGATATCGGCCGATCCTACGAGGAGCTTCCCGGCGCACGAAGAACGCCCCGCCCTCCACGGGAGGAGCGGGGCGCAAGTCGGTGTGGGGTCCCAGTCGTACGGCCGCACGCCCAAGACCCCACCACCCCAGTATGCCGGGGCCGGGAACGCGAAGAAGCCCCCGCCGCCCCGAAGGGCAGCAGGGGCTTCCAGGCGCGTTCTCGACCGGATTCGAACCGGCGTCTGGGGCTCCCCGGAGGGATGCCCCGATCCTTGGCCGCTGAACGACAAGAACGCGGAGGTGAGGCTACCGGCGCCCTCCGGCGACGTTCAACCCGCTCAGGCCGCTAGATCGTAGGCGCCGCGCGGCTTCGACGTCTGCCGAATAAACACCGCCACCGCCAACCCGATCATCGTCATCAGCGGCGCCGTCTGCTCCGGCGTCGCATCCCACCCGAACGTCACCGCCAACGAAATACCCGCCTGAGCGAAACCCAGGATCGCGGCCTTGATCGACCCGCCGTTGTCGAGGCTCCGCGTCGCGAACGCCACCCACACGCCCGCAGCCGCGAGCACCGCCGCGTTGACCACCGCCACCTGGGCGTCCGACCACGGCAGCCAGAACGCGGCGAGGAACTGGACGAAGGAGGCGACGAAACCCGCCCACAGGGCGGGCTCGCCGGTCAGCTCGCTGCTGTTCACGCCTGCTCACCTTCGGCCGAGTCGCCCTCGCCCGGCGCCGGCGTCTCGTCCTCGACGTCACCCGCCACCAGCTTGACGGTGGCGGTCCCGGCCGGAACCACGTCGATCGCCTCCGTCACCTCCAACCCCAGGGCCGGGATGCGGGCGGTCAGCACCGCCGACCCGGGCGCGCCGGAGACGACCGTGCAGGAGCGGGTGTCCTCCGACACCCTGAGCACCGCGACGTCGCCGTTGTCGACGCTCCACTCGATGGTCTCGACGGTGTCGTACCCGGCGGCGTCCTCGGTGTCCGCCTCATACGTGACCTGCTGACCCGTGTTGATCTGCATGTTCTCTCCTCCAGGAAGGGTTTCGGCAGGAATGCCGGAGGCCTCGTCGGCGACGAGACCAGGGGTGAGATGGATTCGGGTGGTGCCGAGCACGTACGCGGCCAGGCCGTCCGCAAGGCGCCGGATCGCCACCTGGGCAGCGTGCTCGGTGACCGCCCGGTCCACGCCCGGCACCAACACCAGCGGCCCGTGCAGGACCGCCGCAGCGTCGAGGGCAGCAGCCCGCGCCCAGGCGCGGTCGGTCAACGACATGACGGCCTCCAACGGGAGATCAGCGCGCGGACGCGGGCAGCGAAAAGCCCCGGCCAGCAGGTCCGGGGCGTCAGAGGATCCCGCCACGGCGGCGGGTCTGGGGAGCGCACGATGCGGAGCTCAGGGCGGTGCGGGTCGGTGCGTCTCATCAGCAGCTGCAGCAGCGCCGCCTCGATCACTCCGGCTTCTCCGGCGGCGTCCACGACCACGTCATCGCCCACGTCGCCTTGTCCACCGTGTCACCCGCAGGCAGCCCCGTCTTGCGCCGGTAGCCGCGGGCCACACCAGCGGACTGCGCGCCGAACCAGGAATCGACGTCGATCGTCCACCCGCGGCGGGCCATCTTCTCCTGCCACACCCGGACGTCCTCGCCGCGCATCATCGCGGCACCCTGAACGTGCTTCAGGACCCGGCCCGGCCAGCGGGGCACGTCGCCATCCCACACCACCTCGACGGGCTTCTCCGCAGGCTTCGGCTTCGCCGGGGCGTCCCCCTTCGGCCTGGGCGCCCCCGCCTTCACCCACGCATACAACGGCCCGCCGGGGCAACTGGTCGAGAACCCGTCCCGGTGCCCCCGGATCTCCTTGCCGGCGCCGCCCTTCTGCCGCAGATACTCGATCGCGTCCAGGATCGCGTGCAGCAGATCATCGTTCGGCGTCACAAACCCCGACGAGCCGACCAACCCGAGCACCGCGTAGTGCGCGCTGTTGAGCCCGGCGCCGTTCGCCGCCGGGATGTGGCCCGGCCCGCGGCCCATGAGCACGCGCCGGTGGGGGCATCCGACCAGGTTGTAGCCCAGATCCATGTACGGCTGCTCGCGGCCGCCCGCCATGTGCATCTGCTGAAACGACTTCACCAGCTTGATGCACTCGTTGTGGTCATCCACGATCCGCGGCGGCACATAGCCGCCGGTGTAGTGGACCTTCACGCCGCGCGTCGACGACACCGTCCCGTACGCGCCGCGCGGCGGAACCGCCCCCCACCCGGCCCTCGTCACCAGCTTCATGGCGCCTCCACCTCTCCCGCCTCAGGCTCCGGCCGCATGTCGGCCTTGCTCAGCTGCAGCCGCAAATCCGCGACCGTCTCCTCCAACAAATCCACCTGCACCCGCAGATCACGAATCTGCTGCCGCATCACCGCCGACGTATCAAGCTCCTGCGCCAACTGCTGGTTGAGCTCCGCCATCCGCTCACGCAGCTTCACCGACTGCTCTTCAAGCGTCTGCAACGCCGACTCATAGATCAGCTTCGCCCGGTCATAGGCGGCGGCGTCGACCTTGCTGGCCTCCACCCGGGCGCTCCGCCGAGACGCCGACGCGGTGAACGCCGCACTGACCACCGCGCCGACGCACGCGACGATCGCGATCCAAACCTCAGCGGTCACTCCGCCCTCCGCCCCCGTCTTTCGCCACCGTCGCCATCACCATCACCAACCCAGCCGCCAGCAGCCACATCGCCGCCAACACGTAGCCGCGGGGCAGCACCCCAGCCACCCATGCCCCCATGTGCAGCAACGCCCAAAAGATCTTCAAGGCGGTGGCCGCGGTGTACGCGACCCGATCCCGCGGCGTCCACGCCTGCACCAGGCAGAGCGTGCCGACCGCAGCCCACACGCTGCCCCACACCGGCAGGGGAGCTATGGCGACGTAGAACTGGTAGGTCGGGGTGGCCAACGTGTCTGGGGGTGCGTAGGTGAGGCCGATGGCGTAGATGACGTCGACGGCGGCGAGGATGAGCAGGCACGCGCCCCGCTGGGAGAGGCGGCGCAGTACGGCGCACAGCCGGGTCATGTGGTGGCCTCGGGCATGCAGAGTCCTCTCAGGACGAGGCGAATGTCGTTGCGCTGGAATGTGGATTGCTGGCCGCCGCCGGAGTGCGCGGACGACACGAACACGGTGGCCGGATCCGGCCAGCAGTAACCCGAGGGCGCCGCCTGAGCGTCACACACGCGCCCCTCAGAAACACGGAGACACCATGAACCACCCGCAAGACCCCCAGCAGCCGCACAACCAGCCGCCGGTCTACGTCAACGTCAACCAGAACGTGCACCAGAACATGCACATCGGCGGACGACGGGCGCGGGTGCGGTGGACCCTCTGGGAAATCACCATCACCGTCCTCACCTGCGGCCTCGCCTGGCCCTACGTGTGGATGCGGCAGCGGCGCCGACGCCGGGCCTACCGCTGGTGAATCAGCCGCCCGCCTCAACCGGGCGAGCAGCCGCGCGCAGGTCGGCGGCCTCCTGCTGCGCCTTCCGCAACGCGGCCCTCAACAGCACGTTGTCGTAGATGGCGGCGTCCAGCCGCACCCGGTACTCCTGCACGACCTCGGCGGGGTCGACGTTGGTCTGCTGCTCTTCCATCAGGCGGTCCTCTTCGTGTAGTAGCGGTACGGGCCATCCCCGTGCACATCAACCTCGGTGCGGCGCGGCTCCACCAGCAGCGGCGGCACATCGCCGCGGATCGCCTTCACCAGCCAGGCGACCTGGCGGCCCGGCGGCCCGGCGATGCGGAACCGGCCGCCGTCCGGGCGCGTCGCCGCCACCTCGCCCGGCACGTCCAGGCAGGACACCAGCACCGCCCGCCCGTCAGCCCGGGTGAGCGCCTCGAAGTAGCCGGGCAGCTCAACCACCGCCAGGCCGTCCTCGTCGAGCACCACATCACCCCAGTACTCGACGCCGTTGTGCGGTGACTCGGTGGTGGCGTGCACCAAGTACCGGCCCGGATGCTGCGGGTGGTCAATGATGAATGTTTTCACCACGAAGTTCGTGTCGTTCCGCACGAACTGGATATCCGACCCGTTCCAAAACGCGCGGAACATGCCGTTGCTGGGCCCCGACTGCACCCGGAAATTCAAGGCGCCACCATTGGTGCCAATACCCTCACCCAGGATGTCGAGTCGACCATCCGCATAAAACCGCAGACCAGCAATCGACGACGTTCCAGCCCCGTTGACGAGGCCGATGTAGTTGTCATCTCCCGGGGAGAGGCTGATCGCGTACTTGCGGTTGCTGGACGTGACACTGCCGATCTGCAGAGTGTCAGCACCAGCCGAGAACGAGGTCAGGTAGTGGTAGCGCGTCAGATCCTCGTAGAAGCGGATTTCCGGATCAGCGGCGAGAGTCGGGTTGATGACCATGCGTTTCAACGTGCCGGTAACGGCGGACGTCACCCGGCCGACAATATCCACGTTGCCGGTGGCCGCACTCAAGATGAAAGTCCCGTAACCCCCGGAGTTGAAGGCCCGCAACCCATGCGTATCGAGTTCGATACGCGCCCCCGACGTGCCGGACCGCAAAATGAAACCGCCAGTCTCAGCGTCAATATTGACGGTCTCGCTCCCGCCGCTGTTGACCGCCCGAAACCCCGCGCTGTCGAGCTCCACCCTCGCCCCTGACGTGCCGGACCGCAGAACGAAGCTGCCGCTGGGGTCCAACGCCACCGTATTGACGCCAGCGGAGTCGTACAGCTGCAGGCCGCTGATCGTGCTCAAATCCACCCGCGCGCCCGATGTGCCGGACCGCATGTAGAACAGGCCGTCAGTGTGCACGCCGACGGTTTGCACGCCGCCGGCGTTCCACGCTCCGATCCCGCCCGCGTTGACCTCCACCCGGGCGCCGGAGCCAGCGGTCCGCAACGTGAAGCTGCCGTCGTTGAGCAGCGACACCAGCTCAGTGCCGCCGGAGTTGAAGCCGTGCAGCCCGCTCGCGTTGAGCTCCACTCGCTGACCGCTGCTCGCGGTGCGGATGCTGGCGCCAATCAGCCAGTTCGACGAGATCGTGCCCGCAGTCACCTTCGTCACGGTCAAATCGCTGATGTGCGCGGAGTCGACCAGCAACGCCGTCGCCGACGCCGCAGCGCTCGCTGCCGACCGGTTGCCGGCCTGGTCGACGGCGACCACCCGCACCCACCGGGTGGTCGTCTCCTCCACCTCCACCGTGCCCACTGCGGCGATCTCCGCCTGCATCATCCCCGCGGTGGCCGCCACCTGCCCCTTGAGCGTCGTCTCGTCCGGGGTGAACCCCGACGAGTCGCCAACGTGAATCTCCAGGTGAACCACGTCGAGTTCGAGGTTGAACGTACCGCCGCTGGCCTTACCCAGCTCGTGCCGCACCTGCAAGGCCAGCGACGACCCTGCCACCACAGGGGCGGCCGGCGTGCTGGGCGGAATCGTGTCCGGGTGCGCGGTCGCCGACTCGGCGACCGACCAGGGGCCGGCATTGCCGGACAGGTCGACGGCGCGGATCTGAAAGTCGTACAGAACGCCCGGCGACAGGTCGCCGACAACGGCCTGGGTGTCGTCCCACGCGGCGTACGCCATCCGCCAACTGGTCGCCGGGGACACGTCATAGCGGATCTCGAAGTGTCCGCCGTCGAGGATCGTGGACCCGTCGACGTTGAGCGGCTCCTCCCAGGCGACCATGATGTTCGCCCTGGTGCCGCCGAGCGCATCCAGGTAGACGCCCGTCTCGAACGGCAGCAGCCACGACACTTCGCCCGGCACGGTCGCGTCCGGCGTCGGTCGCGGCCCCACCGGCTCGGTGCCGGAGTTGGTGAGCGACCGGTTGAGCTCACCCACGACCACGGACGTGGCGCCGCTCTCCCACACCACGTATGGGGTGAGATCGTGCCAGGTGCCGTCCTGGTGGCGGTGGGCGACCGTCATCCCCTCCGCCACCGGCCACGACGTTTCGACGGCGCGCAGCCGGATCGGGTTGATCCGCTGCCCCCGGTACTGCACCTCGTTGGTCGTGTCGTACAGGGCCGCGTCGGGGTCGTACACCCACACCCAGTCGCCGACGACGAACGACCCGCGGATGTCGTAGTCCTTCGCCGACAGCCGCATGGCGTTGCGGGTGCCCGAGAAGCGGTTGAGCTGCAACTGGGCCCTCGCGGCGGCGTTGCCGGTCGCGGTCCCCGACTCGCTGACCAGCCGGGTGCGCTTCACCGGGTGCCCGCGCAGATCCTCGTACGGGTTCGACAGGATGTTCACGCCCGCGGTGGCCACGGACGCGCCTTCGCCCTCGGCGAGCAGCACCACCCGCGACGTCCAGTCCTCGACGTCGCGGGCGAGCGCCATGTCGCCGGGCAGCCCGGTCAACGCCATGTCAGGACCGGCGGCGCCGTGGCGGGCAATGACGCAGGTCGGCGTGGTCTTGAAGAGGTTGGCGCTGGGGCCTGCGTCGAGGGTGGCGTTGCCGTTGACGCGCCAGTCGCAGTCTTTCGTGGAGCAGATGTAGTCGATGGCTTTGCGTTTGCTCACCCATTGGTGGCGGCCGGTGTAAGTGCCGGGGGCGCTGTACAGGGTGCCCTCGACCACGGCGGTGCTGCCGCTGAGGATGGCGCGGATGGCGTTGGGAAACGTCTGCCCGATGATCTCGATCGGGGTTTCCAGGACCTCGCCCTTGTCGTCGGAATCCCCGAGCCAGACGGCCATGCCCTGGCCCTTGATGGTCTTGCGCTGGTCGAGTTCGCGGCCGGTGAGGACGCCGACGTAGCGGGCCATGGTGAGCAGCTCGTCGTTGTACTCGGCGGCGTTGATTCGCCCGGCGACGATGGCGACGTGGCCGAAGAAGCCGAGCCGGTCGAGGACCTCGCGCGGCGTCTCCTCCGACAGGGTGACGCTCCAGGAGCCGAGCCCCATCAGCACCTCGGTGACAGCCACCCGGTCACCTCCTCACGACGCCGGTCGTTTCCGGTAGCGCCCCTATGTACTGGTCCCGCAGATGCGTCGCCTGATCGCCGGACACAGCGGACCCGCCGCCTGCGACGACGCCGAGGTAGAAGTCCATCGCCGTCGTGCTCGTCCGGGTGATCCCGCCGCTGGCGTGCGAATCGAAGTTCCGGGCGGACCCGGCGGTCACCCGGTTGCCGTCGCCATCGTTGGTCGAGCGCACCACGTACGACGTCGCATCCGTCAACGTCTCCGCCGACGCCAGATAGACGCTGAGGGTGCCGGAGTCGCCGCGTTGCACATACCCCTCCACGAACCGGCTGCCCCGCCGCAACGTGAGATCCAGGACCGTACGGCCGACCGGGGACCGGTGCTCAACCAGCCGAACAATCGCCTGCTCGGGGTCGTTGCGCAGCACCGTCGCCGACTCGAACCGCTCCACCAACGTCGACCCCACCGACACCCACCACGCCTTCGGCCGCCACACCCCATCCACGAAGGACGCCACCTCGAGAGACCCGCCCGCCAGCAGAGGCCGCACCCGCACCAAACCGTTCGACAACTCCCAGCCCGCCGCGTCCACCCGGTAGCCGGTCCCCACCCGCTCATACCCGGCCGACAGAATCCGGGCCCGCCCTCGCAGGTAGTCGGCGACTCCGCACCCCCAGCGTGGCGACACCCCGGCAGGCAGCCCCCGGTACACAGTCATCAGCCCGTCGGTGGTGGCCCGCGTCATCGTGCTCGGCAGGGTGGAGCCGGTGTGGTAGGCGTAGTGGCCGACCGGCGGCGCATGCCACCGCTCCCCCGACAAGCTGAAATCGTTGGCGCGCCGCGCGCCGGTCAGCCTCGACTCCAGGTCCACGTCGGAGTCCGCACCGTGCCGCCGCAGCGACAGCTTCCAGGCGACCCACGCCAGACGCTGCGCGAACCGGTCGGTGTAGTCCGCGGAGGCGTTGGTGACCGTGTAGTAGCCGTTCCGCTCCGACTTCTCCTCCCACCTGGCCGGCACCAGCGCACCCACCAGGCCGAGCGCCCCCTCCATGCGTTCGAGTAGCTCCGCCCGGGAGATGAGCGGCGCGACTTCCTTGCCCTCCACGCTCATCGCCCGGCCGTCGCCGCTCGCGGTCTCCGCCAGGTTGAACGTTTCGCGCAGGTTCAGCCGCCCCACGGTGAGGTCGCTCACGCGTACACCTCCCGGTCCAGGTCCCGCAGCCCGTCGCGCAGCTGCACCAGCAACGTCCGGTAGGCGTCCGGGCGGGCCGGGTCGAGCACGCCTTCCACGCGCATCACCAGGTCGCCCTGAATCGTCACCCCCCCGCCAGCCCTCGCCCCCGCAGCAGCGGCGGCTGTGATGCCGCCCGCCGCGGTGGCGCTGAACGCGGCACCGGCCGGCTCGACGTCGGGCACCGAGAACGCGGAGGCGACTCCGGCCATCCGCTCGGTTGCTGCGGCGACCATCGGCTCTCCGGCGTCCATGCCGACCGCCAACCCGGCAGGCAACTCCCGGCCGATCGCGGCGAACACCTTGCTGGGGCTGGCGATGCCGAGGAGGCCGCGCAGCCAGTTGATCAACCCGCTGAACAGGCCGCCGACAGCGCCGATGAACCAGTTCCAGGCGCCGACGATGCCATTCCACAACCCAATGATGAGGTTGTGGCCGACGCTTCCGAGCTGCCCGCCCAGGTTGCCGAAAATGTTCATGATCGACCCGGGGAGACCTTGCAGCCAGTTGAGCAGGTCGTTCGCCCGGCCGATCGCGGCGTCCTTCATCTGGCCGAACCAGTCGCCGACCCTGCCCGCGAGTTGGCTGATGTTGGACACCGCGTCCATGATCTTGCCGGGGAGTCCTTGCACCCAGCTGACCAGGTCGCCCGCCAGCTTGATTGCCCGGTCTTTCATGTCGCCGAACCAGGCGGCGACCTTGCCGGGGATTTCCTTGAGCCCGTTGATCGCGTCCATGATCCACTTGACGGCTTTGTCGAACCAGTCCTTCAGCGCGTTCGCGAGATCCGGGATGATCGAGTGCCCAACCAGGACGTCGTACAGGTATTCGAAGAAGGCGACGACTTGGTCAACGACCCACTTGAAGCGGTCGGCCAGCCAGGTGATCGCCGGAGTAATCGCCGAAATGATCATCGCGGCGAGGTCGACCACCCACTTGATCAGCTGGCCCAGCGCTGGGATCACGTACTGCAGCACCGTCGCGACCAGCTCGACCAGCACCTGCACCAGCGGCAGCAACGCCACGATCAGATCCGCCGCGACCTGCACAATCGGCATGATCGCGGTCAGCAGGCCGCCGAACGCCTCGACGATCGTGACGACAATCGGCACCAGCGTCTGAATCAGCGTGGTCAGCACCGGCAGCACCGCAGCGATCAACGGGGCGAACGCAACCAGCAGCTGGCCGACGATCCCGACGATCGGCGTGACCGCAGGCAGCAAGGACACGAAGGCGTTGAGCAGGGTGATCAGCGACGGAGCCAGCGCCTGCAGCGCCTGCAGCAGCGCGGCGCCGAGCTGCTGGTAAACCTGCGTGATGATCGGGATCAGCGGGGTGATCGCAGCCACCAGCATGGTGATCGCCTGCACCAGAATCTGACCCATCTGCGCCGCCACCTGCGCCACCAGAGCGACGATCGGGGTGATGACCGGGATCAGACTGGACAGCATGGTCGCGATCTGCAGGATGAACGGCGTCAGCGCGGTGACCGCCTGCACCAGCACCCCGCCCAGCACCTGAGCCAACTGCGACAGCGGCGCCAGCAGCGGCAGCAAAGCGGTAACCAGGGTCGCGAACACCTGCAGCAGCGGCCCGCCGATCGCGGTCACCAGCTGCACGACGAGGGGGATCAGCGGGGTGATCGCCGGAAGCAGCGCCCCCACCAGCGACTGCACCAGCTGGGCCAGCACCGGCAAAAGCGGGACGATCGCCTTGGCCAGCTGCAACCACGCCTGAATCAGGGCGCCTCCAAGCACGGAGACGACTTGGCCCACGACGGGCATCAGCGACGTCAGCGCGGGCATCAGCGCCTGATTCCACTCCACCAAGAGAGCGCCGATGGCCGGGATCAGCGGGGTGACGGCGGCAGCGATCTGCGTGAAGGCCCCCGCCGCGGCGGCGGCGAGTGGGGTGAGGAGCGGCGCCAGCTGCTTGAGGGCATCGCCGAGCGTGCTCGCCACCAAGACGGCGAGGTTGCCGAGGACCGGCAGGACGGGGGCGATCGCGGCGATGAGCTGCCCGAACGCGGCCAGGATGGTGCCGCCGACCTGGGCGGCGATCTGCGCGAGCGCGGGAATCAGCGGGGTGATCGCCGGGAGCAGCGCGTTGATAAGGGTCGCGGCGACGCCGGCGAGGACCGGCAGCAGCGGGGTGAGCGCCAGCACGCCCTGGCCGATCGCCGCCGCGAGCGCGGCCAGGGAGGGAAGAACCGCCTGGACACCTTGGGCGAGACTCGTGGCGATGACGGCGACCAGCTGACCGAGGACGGGCAGCAGCGGCGACACCGCTTGAAGAACACCGGCGATCGCGGCGGCGACCGGCCCCAGAGCGGGTGCGAGGGCGCCGACCGCGGTACCGATGCCCTGGACAACCGCGGTGATCCCGGGCAGCAGCGCTGTCACGGCTTGGCCGATCGCGTCGAACAGGGGGGCGAGCGTCGACAGGGCGGCACCGATGGTGGCGCCGAGCGGAGCCAGCGCGGGCGCAATCGCCATGATCGCCGCTCCGACGCCCTGCACCAGAGCGATCAGGCCGGGCGCGACCGCCGCCAGGGCGGCCACAATGCCCTGCACCGCAGCCACCAGCACCGGTGCGAACGCGGTAGCAAGCTGGGCGACGATCGGCGCCAGCACTCCGATTCCTGTGGCGATGGCGGTGATGACCGGAATGAGGGCTTGCCCGACCTGCGCGAGCGACTGGAAAATCGCGACGAGCGTCTGCTGGCCTTGCGCCGAGTCCACCCACCGGTGTGCGGCGTCGACCAGCTGGCCGAGCACGCCGAGGGTGGTGTTGCCGGCGGTTTCCATCGCGCGGCCGATGCCGACGACGAGGCCGCCCACGTCGGCGAGGATCGCGCCCAGCTGCTTGAGTACGGCCAGGGCGCCGTCCATCCACGCCAGCGCCTGACCGGAGGCAGCGGCGTGGATCATGAACCGGCCGAACCTTTCGGCCGCCTCCGCGATGCCCGGCACCAGGTTCGCGATCCAGGCAGCGCCAACCACACCCAGGTCGCGAAACCCGGCCAGCAGCGGCTGCAGGGCAGGCAGGAACGAGGAGATGGCGTCCCTCGTCGAGATGAACACCGACTCGATGGCCCAGACGGTTTCCGCGGCCCGCACGAACTCCACGAGCTCCAACGCGGCCCGCCCGAACTCAGCGGCCACACCGACCATGCCGCCCTGCACCGCGTTGATCGCAGGCAGCAGACTCCACATCTGGCCGACCAGCGGCCCGAACAGGGCGTCTTGGACGGCGGTTTTGATGCCAGCGAACGCGGGCGCCATCTGAAACAGCTCGGACGCCACCTCGGCCGCGGCGGCGCCGAGGTCTTTGGTGCCCTCCAGGAACTTCTCAAGGTCGCCGGACAGGGCGGCGGCGAACGCGTCGCCGACGCCGGACAGGGCGAGCTTGAGAGTGCTCATCGCGGCGACGTTGAGTAGCACCGCCCCCGGCAAAGCGGCGATCGCCCCCGCCGCCGGGGCCAACGCGGCAACCAGGCCCGCCGCGCTGGCGGTCGCCGACGCCGCGGCGACGGCCAGCGCTGACAGGCCGCCCGCGGCTGCGCCGATCGTGCCGAGCGCCGCCACCAAACGGCCAACAGCGCCGGTCACCTGGCCGAACCCGCCGACCAGGCCGCCCAGGCGTGGGGTGATCAGGTCGAAAACGCGGGCCGCCAGGTCGCCGACGTTGGAAAGGCGGCTGCGGAACCCGTCGCCGAACCCGTCGCCAGCGCCCTCACCCAGTCGGAAACCCTCGCCAAAGAAGTCCGGCCGCAGCGAACGGAACCGGCCAGGATCGGCCTGCGCGGACCGCTGGAACCCGTCGGTGAACCCTTCGCCTGCACCGGCGCCCAAGGCGCGGCCGTCAGTGACGAACCGGCCCCGCTCGTCGCGCAGCCGCCCGTTGATGTCCCGGGTGAGCCGCTCGCCGAACTCGTTGGTGAACCCGTCGCCGGCCGCGGCGCCGAGCCGTTCGCCTTCGGCGGTGAACCCGGACCGCTCGCCGCGCATCTGCCCCTGGGCGTCGCGGGAGAAAGCGCGGCCGAAGTCGTTGCCGGCGTCCGACCCGGCGCCGTCGAACCCCTTGCGCACGTCGTCGCGCACACCGGTGGTGTCCGCGCGGACACGGACGAACGCTTCAGCGAGGGCAGCCAACTCGACCCCCTCGCCTGGCGTTATGCAGTTATCCGGCCATGAGCCGAGCGATCAACCGCCTGCGCTCTTCTCGGTCCTCACGAACCGGAACAACCGCAAACACGGCATCGAAATCGGCGTGCGGATCCGGCTCGACCTGCTGCTTGTCGACGCCGGCCAACGTGAAAAGCGCTGTGGTGCGCCGCAGATCAGAGCGCCACTCGATCCACAGGGCGTGCAGGACATCAAGCAGGTCAGGCAGCGGCAGGTCACTCAGCCGTAGGACACCAGATGCCTCTCCGGCTCCGGCTGCACCGGCACCTGCGCGACGGTGGCCCGCGAGAAGGAAACGACCGTCGCAGTAGCCGGGGCGTTCGGCGGCCCATCGGAGGAGTCCGAGGGCCTGCCGGTAGGGCGGTTCCCCGCCTCCTCCATGAGGTCGCCGATGATGGCCACCAGCGTCTCGTCGTCCGTGCCGTGTTTGCGGCAGTGGGTGCGGAACCGCCGGTAGGTGTTCTCGCCGAGCACCATCAGGAAGACTTCCGCGATGATCGACGCGCCTTCCGGGCTTTGCGAGTCGACACCCATGGCGGCGAGGCGGGCGAACTCCGACAGGTCGATGAGGCTGACGGAGCCCTCGTTTTCGAAGACGACGCCGTCGAGCTCGAAGGAGAAGTCGAACCCCTCAGTGTTCTTCTTGCGTCCGGGCGAGGTGTAGGAGCGTCGGGCCATCAGGCAGCCCTCGCGACGTCGAGGATCGCCTTGAACGCCTTGGCCGCGGCGGGCTTCTCCAGCTTGAAGCTGCAGGAGATGGTGGCCTTGGCCGCGCCCTTCTGCCTCGACATTTCCATGCCGCCGACCTGCAGGCACTTGCGGTACACCCACCGCTCAGTAGCGTCCTCGGACTCCCAGCCGAGCATCGTCCTGACTTCCTCCCCGAGGTCCGGCGGTTCGAACGTGACGATGCCCGCCCCGGCAGTGATCGTGCCGCCGTTGAGCGCGGTCTTCAGGTTCCGGGCAGTGATCTCGGCGAGGGCGAAGTCGAGGTTCATTTCCCGGCTGGTGAGGGCGACCGCGACGGGGTCGAGCTCCTCGGCGACCTCGACGTTCTCGGAGTCCACCGAGTAGTTGAACGTTGACCCCTCGGTGGTGTAGCCGAGCGGAATCCAGTTCGAGCTGACGCTCGCCCACGGGGTCGTGAGATCGGCGGGCTCCGAGGTGCCGAGCACCGCGATGTACAGCTTGCCGGGGCCAAGCGCGAGCGCTCCCGGGTTTCCACGCGCCATCAGGCGTCACCTTCCTTGCTGCTGGTGGCCTGGCCGGGCGCGGTCTCAGGCTCGATCTGGGGGGCGGCGGCCGGGCGAACCTTGTCGGCCCACCCGTACTTCTCGACGTGCTCGGCCGGCACCCGGTCGCCGACGTTGAAGGCGCGGCTGAACTGGTCATCGATGAACAGCGGCCGGGTCGCGATGTAGTACGGCGGGCTGGACTCGTCCGCGGCGGGCCGTGTCTCGACCGTCGACGTGGCGGTGGCGTTGTCGGCCAGGGCGACTTCCCGGACGGCCTGCGGGCCGACCGGCGGGTCTTCCTTCGCCGGGGTGGAGGGTTCCTTACGGCTCATCAGGCGACCTTGAAGACGCCGACGCTCAGGTCGGTGACCGCGCTGTAGGTGATGGACGCCTGCCCGTCCGCGCCCGCGTACCGGCGTCCCAGGGGGATCTTCCAGCGTTCCCCGGCGGGCACGGTGACGGGCCTGTCGGCGATGGCGAGCCCGTCGACGGTGCCCGGCGTGACGATCGTCACGGTCTTCGACGCGTCGTCTTCGTTGAACACCTCCAGGAACACGCCGTCGCCGGGGGTCGCCGTGTCGCCGCCTCCGGCCGCGGGGGTGAGGGCGGATGCGGAGCCGCCAAGCACCAGCACCTGCGTGGTCAATGCCGCCATCAGAAAGTCCTTCCAGGTCAGCGGTAAAAAGGGGTCAGAGCACGTAGAAGGAGGCATCCACGACGTAGTGGTACTGCTCCCGGTCGCTGTCGTGGTTGTCGACCAGCAGCGGCCCGGCCAGGTCATCAGCGATCAGGCACCGCGCCTCACCCATGGCCGCGGGGGTGCCGCGCAGGGCGTCGACGGCGTTGGCGTAGGCGACGGCGGCGATCTCCGCGGCTTCGTCGGTGCCGGCGAAGATGGACGCTGAGATGCGGGGGCTGTCGATGGTGTCCTCGGCGACCAGATCCCCGGCGCGGCCGATGCGGGACAGCAGGGCGTAGGCGCCGTGGCCGGGTGAGCGGGGGTGCTGGCGGAAAGCGCCGAGCGCGAGGGGACGTCCGGCGCCGACGAGGGTGTCGAGGCTGTTGACCCAGGCTCGGACGGCGGTGACGGCGACGACGTACGGCATCAGGCGCCCCGCAGGTCTTCGAGCGCGGACCGCAGGTGTGGTTGCGGCGAGGTGCCGGGGTGGTTGACCTTCTTCGCGAAGCGGACTTTGCCGTCGGAGCCGACCCAGCGCAGCCAGCCGCCCGGCTTCTTCGGGCGGATCACGTGCGGGCGGGTGCCGACCTCGACGAACAGGCCGTACGGCTCGCCCTGCGGGGTGCGGGCCGGGGAGGCGATGTCGACGTATAGGCCGAGCGCGTCCCGCCCCATCTGCCACCCGATCTTGGAGCGGAGGTAGCCGGACGGCCGACCGCCGGACCCGCGAGGTGAGACCGGCGCACGGCGCTTCGCCCCTTGGGTGACGATCTCCCCGTAGCGGGCCATCCGCCGGCCGACCGGCCCGTCGGGGCCGTGCAGCAGTTCGTCGAGCTCGCGCTCGTTGAAGCGGATGTCGATCCCACGCCCGCCAGCAGCCACCGGGCACCTCCTCTACAGGGGGTAGTCGCCGGGCCAAGCGGGGGCGGGCATGCTCCACACCGGAAGCAGAGACCCCCCGGAGCCGGGCGAACCTGCGTCGCTCACCGCTTCCACCAGGCGGGCGAGCGCGTCTTTGGCGCGCTGATCGAGGCGCTCGGACACGTCGACGTCGGCGTCCCGGTCGGGGTAGGCGAGTTCGATGTCGGCGGCGGCCCGCAGCGCGGCCGCTTTCTGCGCGAGCACCCGCAGATAGGTGGGGGCCTCAGGCACCCGTCCGGCGACAGCGCCGAGCACCTCCGACACCGCGGAGTCGATGAACCGGGCCGCCTGCTCCCCTGTGGGGGTGGTGGCCTGGTTGAACGTCATCGACAGGGTGTCGTCGCCGGGCGGGGCGTTGGTGGGGCGGGTGCGGGTGGGAATGTGGTCGGCGACTTCCTCCAGGCTCGGCGCCCACGGCTCAGCCACGATCCCCTCCTATTCGGTTGTGGTGGTCTGGCCCGGGGCGGAAGAGGTGCCCCGGGCCAGACCACGCCTTACTGCTGGGCGCCGCTCTTGAGGAAGCGGGCCTGCAGCTCCTTGAGGGTGAGCGCGTCCAGCTCGGCCCGGTCGCCGCCCTGGGCGACGCCGTAGTCGACGAGCTCGGCCTTCGACGAGCGGGCGTTGACCGTGGTGGGCTTCTGGTCCGAGGCGGGCGGCTTCTGCTCGGCCGGAGCGGCGGACTCCTTCGAGCCGCCGACCTCCTCGATGAGCTTCACCGACAGCAGATGCTTGATCCGGTCGGCGGGCACGCTCGGCGGCAGGATCGCGTCCTGGTGGAACATCGCCAGCGTGGACCCGTTCGGGCCGTCGATCGGGACGTTCGCAACGAGTGCGCCGATCACCTGATACCGCTTCGACATGTGGGTCTCCTAGTCGATCGTGTCGACGATGCGGATGGCGGCGCCCGGTTCCATGACGACGGGCACGGTGATGCGGCGACCCCACAGGTCCCACGCGTCGTTTTGCGGGACCCTGGCCGATTGCACCTGAACGGCCATCTCATCGACGGTGTAGCCCGGGTCGGCGTCACTCTCGTCGGCCATGCCGCCGAGTTCCTTGGAGTCCAGCACCCACACGTCGTTGCTGGGCAGCCGAGAGGCGGGGGCGACCACGACCGTCAGGCCGTCGATGGTGTCGATCGTGCCGGAGTAGATCGGGTTGTCGGTGGACTCCCGGCGACGCATCGCGGCGACCTTCTCGTCGGAGGCGACGAGCGCGTACATGGTGCTGGACATCAGAATCGTGTCCGGCTGATACCCCATGTCGAGGTCGATGATGGCGGCCTTAGCGACCTCGATCGTGCGCAGGATCTGCGGGGTGGTGCCGTTCCAGGCGCCGCCGTAGGTATCGGCGTCGACGGTGGCGACGACGGCGGAGGCAACGGCGGCGATCGCCACCGCGTCCACCTTGCTCACCACCGTGTTGACGACCTTGCGCAGCGCGCGGTCCACCTCGTCGCCGGGGCGGACGTGCCGCTTGATGCGTTCGTCGGTGAGGCGGGTGGACTGGCCCCACTTGGTGACGGCGGCCAGGGCGGCGGCACCGTCGGCGGTGACGGCACGCGGATACTCGCTACCGGGGGCGACCGCCTCGACAGGGCGGGCGTTCACGATCGGTTCGCTGACCTCGTAGAGGACGGCGCCGCCGCTGCTGCGCAGTCTCTGGGTGAGGATCCGGTCGGCGACGAACCTCATGTCGGCCAGCGTCCGCAAACGGCGGCGGATCTGGGTGGGGGTCTGCAACAGCCGGTGGATGGTGAGCAGGTCACCGGCCAGGCTCGGCACCCCGGGCGGGTTAACAGGCATTGTTCAGTGGTCCTCTCGGGGGTTACCAGGCCATCCAGCGGGCGGCGACACCGTCCGCGGCGGTGGTCAGGGCGACGCCGATGACGGCGCGGGCGGCGTTGATGTCGCTGGCGGCGTCCGCGGCGGCGGCGGCGAGCGCCTTGACCTTGCCGGTGGCGCCGGTCTGCAGCTGGTCAGCGGCGGTGATGGAGCCGTCGGCGAGGGTCTCGTGGATCACGCCGCGCGGGTAGAACGGGACACGGCCGCCGGAGGCGGTGTCGGCGGCGGCGACGCCGATCCAGTTCGCGGAGCCCGCGGCGGCAGGGGCGATGGTGCCGGAGCCGGACACGGCGAGCAGTTGGCCGCCGGTGATCGCGGCGGACGCGGTCAGCGTGGCGACGTCGCCGGGCAGGAAGATCGGAAGGTAGTCGGCCACGGTCATGCCTTTCCGGGGACGGTGAACAGGCGGTCGAACGCGGCGTCGCTGGCGGCGGCGGGTTGGTCGCTGCCGGGCTCGCCGATGTCCTCCAACGGCACGAGGCCGGGCGCCAGGGAGGCGAGGACGTCTCGGGTGCCGTCGGGGTCGGCGGCCCACGCCGTCTGCCAGTGCTCGCGGCGGGCGGGCGCGGTCTTGCCCGCCCGGATGGCGTCCTCGATGGCGCGGTCGCGGTCCTCGGTGAGCTGCCGGGTGCGGGCGGCGACCCCCTGGGAGGCCTGCTCGCGCAGCTCGTTCAGCACCGCCTCCTCGATGACGACGGTGCCCTCGGGCAGCGGGGCGGGCGCGGCGGCAACCGGCTCGGTGGGGGTGGTGGGTTCGGCGCGCTCGTTGAGCGCCTCGTCCACAGCGGCGAGGATGGTGGCCTCGTCGGCGTCGGCGCTCAGGCCGAGCCGCTCACGCAGGCCCTCGTCCAGAGTGGGCATGAGCGCCCCTCCTTCGGGTGTGATGGTGGGCCCCGCGGCCGGCTCGACCGGGGGAGACTGGGGTGCCGGGATGACCTCCGGCGCAGGCGGCTCGGGCGACACCACGACGGGCGGAGCGTCCGGGTCCGCAGGGGTGGCCGGGGTCGGCTCCGCAGGCTGGGAAGGCGGCGGAGGCTGCGGGGTGGAGGCTTCCGGCCGGGACTCGCCGCGCGACCTGTACCGGATCACCCGCTCCTCCCCGGCGGAGGCGGCGACCGTGGGGGCGTCGTCGTAGCGGACCACCACCCGCACCGGGTCGCCGAACGACACCGCGTCCTCGCCGTCGCCGTCGCCGATCATCACCGGCACCCGGGAGCGGCTGCCGGTGGCGTCGTCGATCGCGATGATCTGCATCGGGTCCAGCTCGATCGCTTCGATCCAGATGTCCCAGTTGCGGCCGAAATCTGAGCCGTAGAACGCGCGGCGGACGTCTTCGGTGGTGACCCCGGCCGCTATCTGGGGTGCGCGGGGGTTGGGCACGGGATCCTCCCGGGTGGCGTGGACGGTGACAGCGATCGACTCGCCCGAGGAGGGCGGCGGGGTGGAGGCGGCGACCCCGTACAGGGCGGCGACGTCCTGCAAGCTCTGGAGGGTGCCGATGCCGGGGGCGGTGACACCGAGCAGCGCGACCGCGGTGATGACGAATGGGTGGGTGTGCCCCATCTGGCATCGGTGGTCGAACTGGCCCTCAATCGACCGGTCGGGGTAGGCGGAGGCGATGATCGGGCCGAGCCAGCCGGGCATGCCCGCGTAGTCGCCGACGAGGGTGCGGCCGGCTTCGGCGACGGCCATGTTGGCGATGTAGCCGACTGCGGGGAGCCCGTCCCAGCGAATGCCTTGCTCGTCGGGGTCGGGTTCCAGGTGGCCGAGTTTGAGGATGGGGCGGCGGACGGCGGGGCAGTCGAGGGCGGCGACTGCGGAGGCGAAGTCGTTGGTGCTGAACGTCACTGGGCCGGTGGACAGGTTCCAGGTGCCGGTGTGCATCAGCTCCACGTCTGCGACTGTCGCGAGCGGCGGCGGGGTGGGCACGGCGAGGTCCGGCACGGGTCACCTCCGCAAGGCGTTGAGGGGTCAGTTCCAGACAGTGGCGACGATGCCTCGGCAGCGCAGACGTCCGTCGCAGTCGATGTAGCCGCCCGTGATGTAGGTGGCTTTGGCTTCTGCCAGGTCAGCGAACTCCTGGCCGTCGATCTCCACACATTTCGGACAGGTGTTCTGGTCGAGTACTTCGCTGGCGTAGTACGTCGCCTCCGGTGCTACGTCGAGGACGGCGAACCGGCCATCCGACTGCGCCGCCGACAGGGCGCCGCCGAGCTGCTCGCGCAGCCACGCGTCCGACAACCCAGCGAGGTGGTCGGCCACCGCGGCGGCGACGCCCTCCCCCGACGCCTCCGCTGTGGCCCGGCGGATCGCCTCCCGGGCCCCGGCTCCGACGAGCTGGGAGGCGAGCAGGGTGCCGAGCGCGCGGGCGAGGTTGAGCAGGTGGGACTCGTTGACGGGCGGCTGGTCGACGTCCACCCCTTGGGAGGCGGCTTCGGCGACCATCTGGGCGGCTGACTGCTCGGCCACGGCGACCATGGCCGCGCCTAGCAGTTGGATTGCCGCCCCCGGGTCGAGCACCAGGTTGGCGAGGGCGGCGAGGTCTCCGCCGCCGATGATGCCGCGGATCTGTTCGGCCAGATCCTCACGCCAGGCGGCGGACACTCCAGCCCAGTCGGCGAGCAGCCTGCTGAGGGCGTCTGACCAGACGGCTTGGATGGCGTCCGGGTCCATGCCGGAGTCCGCCTCGATGAGCGTCAGTTGCCGGTGCCCGTCGTCCTCCGACCCAGCGGCCCGCACTGACCGGGCCTGCGGTTTCCGGCGGCGAGCCTGCACCGGCGCTGGAGCCGGAGGTGGTGGTGGGGTGGTGCGTTGTGGGAGCCGCCAGGCGGCGCGCACGTACGCTTCCAGGTCCGGGTCTGGGGTGATCGCGCCGGAGGAGATGAGCTGCTCCAGCGCTTGGGCGTTGACGTCGTGGCGGTTACCGACGTCGGTGGCGATGATTTTCGGTGCGGGTTCGTCTTCGCCCCAGTTCAGGTCCACTGAGGGGATGACGGCGCCGAGGGTGGCGGCGTCGGCGATCTCGTCGGCGACGGCCTGGAGGCTGATGAAGAACAGCTCCAGCATCGTGTCGCCCAGCGCGCGGGAGCCGTTGCGGGTTTCGCCGAGGTCGAGCAGCCCCGTCAGCGCGCTGCGGCTCATCTGCTGGTCGAGATAGCGGGTGAACTCCATGGCGTCCGGCACCGACCCGGTCAGGCCGGTGAGCGCCAGTTGGAAGCCCGGCGGCAGGCCGACACCGGCGGTGTCTCCGGCGCGCATGGCGGAGGCGAGCCGCTGCGCCTCGGTGACCTGCCCCGGGGTCGCTCCGGGCGGGGCAGTCACGCTGGGGACGCCCATGCCGAAACGACGAATCGACGTGGCGTGCACCCTCCACAACTCGTGCTTGATCAGCCATGGTCCGTACGCGGGGCGCAGGATGCTGCGGCCCGTCCACGTGGCGCCCTCACGCTCGTGCGCGTACCACAGCAGCCTGTCCGCGGGGATGGGTCCGCCGACGGCGTGCTCCTGGCTGATGGACTTCAGGGTGCCGTCGCGGTTGATGTCGAGGGCGCGGATCGTGTACGGCAGCCGCTCGCCCAGGTTGATCAGCCGGGCTTGACCGTCACGGATTTCGTAGCGGCGTTCGAATGGCATGTGCCCGTACACCAGGCTCAGCAGGGCCAAGCGCAGATGGTCTGCCCACCGCACCCCGCGCCGCCGGGCGGGGCCGGGCATCGTGCCGGCGTCCAGGATGGGCAGGCCGAGGTCGTCGGCGACGAGCTGGGCGACTTCGTCGCGGCAGCCGGTGGGGTCAACCGCCCATGTCGCTCGGCGAATCGGCAGCGTGTAGGCGGCGAGGATCGCGGCCAGCTGCGTGTCGTGGCGCATCCGCGCGTACGTCTGCACCGACGTGGGCCACATGAGATCCGGGATGATCTCCAGCAGGTCGGCGTACAGCATGCCGAACAGGCCGGTGTCCAGGGAACCGATGTCCCGGGTGGGGGCGCTGACCATCACGAACCCCCTGTCAGTAGTTGATGTTCATGAAGTCGACGCCGCCGGATCCGCCGGTCGCCGCCGCATACGCCTGACTGATCACCCCGTCATCCGAACCACCCCGCACGGCCGACAGCGGCGCAGACTCCGCAGGCAGCCAGTGCGCTCCCGCGACCCGGGCGGCATAGGCGACCACGTCGACGCAGTCGTCGTGCGTGCCGTTGGGGAAGGCCAGCAGCTCATCCCGCCAGTCGGCCACCTCTGGCATCCGATCCTGCGGCGGCAGCCACAGTCGCCCGGAGTCCGCGCGCGCGGTCGCCGGCAACGCTCTAGTGATCTTGTCGGCGTCGGCGTGCAACTCCTGCACCGGCACCGCAGCCTGAGCCGCCTCGTACACCAACGTGGTGCCGAACATGCGGGACTCGACGAACACCACATCCGCCGACCAGCGTTCCCGCAACCCCCGAACCGCAGGCCAGTGGCCAGCCGGGTCAAGGCGTTCGCGGATACCGTCGAGCATGACCAGGTCCCCGGCCGGGCCGATCGCCCACACTGCGGCAGCCGTGTAGTCCGCCGACGTTTTCACGCTGGCCGCGAGGTCAACGGTGAGGAACTTCCAGCAGTCGCGCAGGTCCACGATGCGGTCGCCGAGTCGCAGTCGCTGTTCGCCGCCGGACACCCAGTGGCGCAGCCCGGAGCGTTTGAACAGGCCTCCGTCTGCCGGGGCGGGCCGCTGCTGGTAGAGGGCGGCCCACACGTACTCGCCGACGGTGCGGCGGATCCGCCCCCAGTCGCGTTCCCCCCGGGCGGAGATCATCGGTTCGCCGACCTCCCGGCCAAGCGGGTCGTCCGGCGATTCGGCGATAGCGGGGATCTTCACCACCCGCCACGCGGCCGGATCTTCAGCCAGCAGTCGCCCGGCTGGGTCGTCTTCATGCCAGCGGGTGGACACCAGGACCACCTTCGAACCTGGGCCCAACCTCGGGACGGCGACGGCCTGCCAGAAACGCCACGCCCGCTCCCGATACTTCGACGACTGCGCTTCGGCCATGTCCTTGAGCGGGTCATCCCACAGAAGCACGTCGACTGGTTTTCCGGTCAGGGCTCCGGCGACGCCGACGCAGTAGACGCCGCCCTTGTGCCCGTCGATCTGCCAGCGGCCCGCGGCACGGGAGTCGGCGCGCAAGCGGAGGCCGAGGTCGACGGTGTCGTCGTCTCCGTTGAACACCTGGGCGTCGAGCTTGATGTCGGCGCCCCAGCGGCGGGCCATCTCGTCGGCGTAGGAGACGATCGCGATGCGCAAGTCCGGGTTGTTGACGAGAAGCCACTCGGCGAACCGGTGAGAGACCCGCACCGACTTGCCCTCTTGTGGTGGCATGCACACCATGAGGCGGTCGATGTCGCCGTCGGCGAGGGAAACGAGTTCGCGGTCAATCAGGTCCAGGGCGGGGGTTTGGACGGTGGTGGGGTCGAGGGCTTGGGCGAGGGCTCCGGGGGTGGCCCACTGTCGGGTGCGGGGCGCGAACTGGGCGGCGGCGATTTCCCACGCAGACACGACGGTCACGCCAGGACGCCGATCGTCAGCAGCCCGGAGCGGCGCACCGGCTTCCGATCACCCGCTGTGAGTCGAGCCCACACCACGTATTCGCCCGCCTCGAACACATGGGGCGTGCCGGGTCCGATGTGGATGGACGCCCACCCGGTGTCGCCCTCCCAGGTCGCGGCGATGTAGTCGCCGTCGTCAGGCTCCTGCTCGGGCGAGGACCACGGGATGATCGCAATGCCCGCCGGTAGGCCAGCCAGCGGCGCACCCCAGAACACGCGGACATCCTCGTTCGACGTCGCAGGGATGTGCGCCACCTTTACCTCCTCCCGACGTGCGGTGGACCGGCAACCCAGTCCGCTACGGGCGGGCCGGGCACCCAGTTGAGGGCGGGCGCCCCTACTGGCCCCCACGCCAGGGTGGGCGGGCCGACCGCGGCAGGGATGTCGACCTCCACCGCGGCGGAAAAACCGGCAGCGGCCACTGTGAGAGCAGGTAGCTCTGCGACAAGAACCCCTGTCAGGGGTGCGGCCAGGTGGCCGGCTAGTACGGCGGTGAGCGGGGGAAGCCCCACAGCGGCAGGACCTGTAACAGCCAGGAGCCCGACTGTTTCCGTGTCGAGCGGCGGCAGGGCGGCGGCGAGATGCCCGGCGTTGCCTTCGGTTACACCGCTGAAGTCTGCGGCGACGGCGGGGAGTTCGGCTGCGGCTGTGCCGGTGACGGTGAGGTTGCCGGTAGTCGCTGCGGTGAGAGCGGGCAGGGTGGCCGTGGCGGTGGCCGCAGCTTCGATGGCGGCGGTTGTTTCGGCGGTGAGTGGCGGCAGGGCGGCCGCGAGGGGGCCGTCGGAGGAGACCGTGCCGGGGATGGCGGCGGCGAAGGGCGGCAGGGCGGTGGTCGCGCTGCCGGTGATGGTCGCGTCGGCGGTGAGCGACGCGGTCAGGGCGGGGAGGCTGGTGTTGAGTCCGCCGCTCAGAGCGGTTCCAGCGAGTTCCGTTTCGAGAGCGGGCAGGGTTGTGGTGACAGGGCCGCTGGTTTCCGCAGTGGCGGCGAGGGCTGCGGCGAGCTCAGGGAGCTGCCAGGTGGCGGCGCCGTCGCCGGAGATCGCGGTACCGGTCAGAGTGGCGTCGAGTGCGGGGAGTCGCGTGTCGAGGGCGCCGTCGATGGCGGCCGATGCCTCGATGGCGGCGGTGACCGCTGGCAGGTCAGCGGGGAGCTCGCCGTCGGCCCGGATGGTGGCGGTGGCGGCGATAGTCAGGGCTGGGAGTGTGGCGGCGCTGTTGCCAGCTGCTTCGATGTCGGCGGCTGCTGCGACTCCTATGGCGGGGAGTGCAGCGGCCAGGGTGCCCCCGTATGCGGCGCTGGTCAGGCTGGCGGTGAGCGGCGGCAGCTGCATGGCCAAGACGGCGGCGGTGCCAGCTGATCCGGCTGCCGCGGCGTCTGCCTCGGGGAGGGTGGCGGCCAGAGCGGCGGAGGTTGCGGCGTCGCCGGTGAACGCTACGGCGAGGGCGGGCAGGTCGAGGGCTGCAGCGGCTGTGATGCTGGCCGCGCCAGCGGCTTCGGAGCCCAGCGCGGGCAGAGCAGCGGACAAAACGGCGGGCACTGCGACGGCGCCGTCGGCCTCGGCGGCTAGTTCGGGAAGAACCGCGGCGAGGTGCCCGCTGGCGGCAGCCTCAGCGGCGCCGTCGACGCCGACGGGCGGGAGCAGCACATCGAACGAGGCCGCGGCTTCAACGGCGCCATCAAGGTCGCCGGCCAGCGCGGGCAGGATCGCGGCGGCGGATCCGGAAGTGGTGGCCTCACCCGCGGCGGACGCTCCCAGGGCGGGCAGAACCGTCGCAGCGGATCCGGCCGTAGTCATGGAACCAGCCGCGGCTGCGGCCAGGGGAGGCAGCGGCCAGGTGGTCAGGCCCGGAACCAGCAGCAGCCCGCTTGCGGCTGCGCCCACGGTCGGCAGCCCAGCAGCTAGCGTCGCGGTGTTCGCGTCCGGTTCGGCGATCAACGCGAACGCGATGTGCGTCCAGGTGAGCTGGGTGGTGGTGGTGCCGGTTGCCGCCCAGGTGGGTGCGTCCCCTGACCCGGTTCTGGCGGCGACCCCCAGGCCCGGCCGGGGGATCGCGGCTGGGGTCACGTATCCCAGCAGCGGCGACCAGGGTGATCCGGGCAACGTCCACGCCCACGCCGCACCCGACCAGCTGGAGCGCACCACGCCGGCCACGTGGACGGCCAGGTCGCTGGCTTGGACTCCGGCGAGTGCCGGACCGGTCTTCGGTGTGCCGCTGGTCGCCTGGAACGAGCTGGTGCTCACACGGATCGGATCACCAGAGGAGATCACCCCGGTGAACCTCATGATCGACAACGCGGCGTAGTTGCCGAACCCGCCGTTCAACGTGGGCGAATAGCTGCCCGGCTCACTGCTGGCCCGCTTCCAGAACAGTCGGGTCAGGTTGTCCTGCCCAGTGTGCGCGATGCTCGCCAGTGGCGACCATGCCGGAGCCGTCGGGTTGCCGACCATCCGGGCCATCGTGACGGCGAGGACCAGAAAGTCGCCGTTGACTGTGCTGGGGGGGACTGCCACTGACGGCGTGTCGAGGTTGTCTGCTTGCGCCGTGGTAGCCGTCTGGAACTCGACAGGCACGCTCGGCTCGCCCCCGTCCGGGCTACGTGCCCGCGGGCATGGTGATGGTGCCGGAGGTGATCGAGATGGTCACGCCTACGCTGATGGTGGTGGTGTTCAACTCCAGCTGGCCGCCGCCGCCGGTCGCGGTCACCGACCCGTCCATGACGGTCGCACCCGACCCGTCCTTCATTCGGAAATAGCCTGCGGTGCCCGCGTCCGCTCCGGTCGCCGTCAGCGGTGTGTCCGCCAGGGTCGCCACTCCGGAGGTGGCGGAGCCGAACGCGGGATCGGCCAGTGTGATCGTCGCGAGCAGGTCGCCGGAGGCTGTGTCCTGCGCGGAGGCGGGCTGGGAGCCGCTGCGGATCTCGATGGATCCGTCGTCGGCGAGGGCGGCGATCGCGTCGGCGGCGGCGTTGCGGGCGGCGGTTGATAGGCGGGTGGCCATGGTGCTCCCTGGGTGGGGTGAGGTCAGCTGGCGTAGACGGTGCCGGGTTGGAGCACGGGGATTTCGGGGGCGGCGGTGACGCGCACCCACACCTGGTAGAGGATCCCTTTGGTGAGCGGCAGCTGGGTGTCGGGGCCGACGAGGATCGCGGACTTGTTCACGCCGTCCTCGACGATCCACTCTGCGGGCTGCCAGTCGTCGTCCCCCGGGTCTTGGCCTGCCGGGAGCAGCGCCATGTGTACCAGGAAGTCGGGCAGGTCAGCTGATCCGCCGACTCCCGCTTTCACATACTCCTTGGAGATCGCCGGGATGGTGATGGACGGGCCCACCCGTGCACCTCCCCTTCTCGGTCAGGTGATTGGGGGGGTGGAGGACCAGGTGCGGCGTAGCGGCAGCGCGACCGCGTGCCGGTCTTTCACCTCGACCACCGTCAGCGAGTCGACAGCGGTGCCGGTGTCGGCGAGTTCGGGGAAGAGCACTTCGCTGACGGTCAGCTCGTCGACGGCGGCGCCGGTGTCGGCGAGGGGCACGGTCGCGGAGACGGTGAAAGCGTCGGCGGCGGACGCGGTGTCGGCGAGGGGTGCGGCGACTCCGTCCACCATGAGCGCATCGGCGGCGGCGCCGGCGTCGTCGAAGGTGACCGGTTGGCCGTTGAACATCGTGTCCGCGGCGGCGCCGGTGTCGGCGAGGGGCACGGTCGCGGAGACGGTGAAAGCGTCGGCGGCGGACGCGGTGTCGGCGAGGGCGATCTGCCGGGTGACGGTCAGCGTGTCGGTGGCGGACGCGGTGTCGGCGAGCGGCACGGTGGCCGACGTTGAGAGCAGGTCTGAGGCGGCGCCGGTGTCGGTGAGGGAGATGGTGGCGGCGAGGGCGGGGTCTGTGTCGGTGGCGGCGCCGGTGCCGCCGGTCAGGGTTTGGCCGTTGCCGGAGTCGTCGGTCGTGGAGGGGGTCGCGAACCGGTAGTACGCGCGCAGGTTCGAGGTGCGGACCGGCGCGAACTGGGCGGCTTCCGCCTCCATTTCGGCCTGCGACAGGGCTGCGGTCCAGATTTTGAACCCGGCGATCGACCCGTTCCACCACGTGGTGCTGGACGCGCCGACCATCAGGGTGGCGATGTTGACGCTGCTGGTGCCGCTGCTCCAGGTGGTGGTGGAGAAACTTCCGCCCTCAGGCTTCGAAACCCGGCGGCCGGAGGAGCCGTTGATGCTGATGCCGACGAAGTACCAGGTGTTGGTGCTGACGGACAGGGAGCCGATAGCAGTGGTGACTCCCTCGGCGATCACCGTGAGGGACGTGCCGTTGAAAGTGCCGCTCAACCTCGCGTAGTTGTCCTCGTCGGGGTTACAGACGTACCAGGCGGTGCGCAGCGACGGGGTGACGGCGGCTTTGACCCAGCAGCAGACGGTGAATGCGGATTGGTTGCCCCAGCTGACGGCTCTGCTGTAGGCCTCGCCGAATGCGTCGAATCTGACTGCCACGGCTGCCTCGCCTCCTGCTATTGGGGCTGCAGGTCAGACCAAAAGATCGTTTAGGAGAATGCGACCGCGGCCGATGCCGCCCACGTCTGCCCGTTCGCTTTCGTCCCTTGGGCGATGCCGGCCTTGTGATTCCAGAAGCAGGCGGCGACCGTGGTGCTGTCCGCGGTGGCGCCGATGTCCATCCCGAACTCGTTCCACGCCCAGTTCGCCTCCGACGGCCCGAACGTGGTGGCGAACGACAGGGTGCGGGTGCCGAGCGTGGCCGCACCGGTCACGAGCTTGTAGAGCTTGTTCGTCGTCGCGCCGAGCGCGGTGTCGGAATACTGCTCGGTGGTGTTGGAGTCGCCGACTCCGATCCGGGTGTGGGTGGCGGTCATCGCCTGCGCGCTCCCCTGGTCGGTCAGGAGGCTCATCACCCGCGTCCATCCGGCGTTCGTCACCAGGTTGCCGAGCACCTCGGACACCTCGTATGGCGCGACGGCGAGGCGGGCGAAGTCGGCGCCGGATGGCGCCACGAGTCCGGACTTGCGCTGTACCCATGCGGTTTGGTCGGCGTCCCAGCGCTGCACTGTCCAGCGGGTGGTGGCCTGGGCCGTGTCGACAGCGGTGGCGGTCATGGCACCCTCCAAGCAGGTTGGGGCGGGAAGCGGGGGTTCAGGCGGCGGTGCGGAACGACTCGCGCAGGCGGGCTCGGAGCTCGTCGCGGGCCTCGGGGGTGGCGGGGACTTCTTCGCCGCGGTGGATGCAGCCGTCGATGGTGGCGAGGTCGACGTAGTCGTAGGCTTTGCCTCGGCCGAGTTTGCCGTCGAGCTGGCGGGCGTTGTAGCGGCGGGCCCATTGCCGGATGGTGATCGGGCTCTTGCCGAGTCGGCGGCCGGCGGTTGCGGCGGTGACGGGTTCCGGGAGGGGCGGCATGTTCACCCCCGGAAATGCGTCATGCCCTCTGCCTGCGGCGAGAGGGCATGGTGGTTCTGTTCGCGCAAAGTGTTACACAGGTTCGGGAATCTTGCTAGTCGACTGTCATGCGGCGGCGATTGTGCAGCTCAGCTCAGGTTTTCCGGCGCCATGCCGAGCGCGGGGAGCCGGGCGGCGAGTTGGAGCTGCTGCTCGGGTGTCAGCCGGATGGCGAGGAGTGCGCGGGGGATGAGGATGACGTCGCCGCTGGGGCATGGGAGGACGTCGACGGGGAGGTGCTGGGTGTCGAGCATGGTGCGCTCATTCTCCCAGGCGATCACCTGTTGCGAGGTCGGCCGCCTTTTCGTGCTCGGCGTTCTTCGATTTCGGCGTCGGCCTGGGCGAGGAGTGCCTTGTCGGCGTCGTCGCCGTGGTCTTCGATTCGCCGGCGGATGTGGTTGTTGATGTCTTCGGCTCGGGTGGTGCCGAGTCGGTCGCAGACGCGTTCGTAGGCGGTCCAGTGTCCGTCGGCGATGCGGATTTGGCGGGGCTTGGTGGGCTCGTTCATGGGGTCCTCTTTTCTGTAGCTACATGGATTCTCGCACTGCTCTTGTGTAGCTACAAGGTTCCCAATACTGTGTAGCTACACGGTTAGTTGGAGGACAGAGGAGCACGCGATGGCCAGCACCACCATCCAGGTCACCACCTGCGAAGCCGCCGCCGCGCACGGCATCTCGCTGCGCACCGCGCAGCGGTGGGCCAAGGCCGGGAAGCTCCCCGCGGTGAAGACCGGCGGCCGCTGGGTCATCACCCTCACCGCCGACATCACCGACTTCAAGCCCGCTGCGATCGACAAGGCCCGCGAGCTCATCGCCGCCGGAGGCATCCTCCCCACCAGCCGCCCCGGCATCTACACCGCCGTCAGCTCGGACGGCGCCGTCACCTACCTCGTGCACCGGTGCGGCTGCTCCTGCCCTGCCGGAGCCCGTGGCAAGCACCTTTGCTACCACCGGGCCGCAGTCGCCATCCTCACCGCCACGCGGCGCGCGGCCTGAGGTCGGATCGGCCCCGCCGACGGGGAGAGCCCGCCAGAATCAAGCATCGACCTTCTGGGAGAACATCATGGATTTCACCACGTTGACCGGCCCGCAGGTGGACGCGCACATCGACGCTGAGGTGGCGTTCGTTGAGCGGGTGTGGAAGGAGCAGCTGGCAGCCGGGCAGAACCCGCTGCTTTCCGCCTCCTGCTACCGGGAGTGGCGGACGGAGGTGCTTAAGGCGTGCCGGTGTGGCGTGACCACGGCCGGGTGCCCGGTGCACGCCCCGGCCTGATCGGCTTCCGGTTTCTTGGCCCCCGCTGATGTTCGGCGGGGGCTTTCGCGTGTCCGGTTTCGTCGTGGTGAGACGTAAGGGGTTCCCGTGGTGTCCCATACCCCGGCCAGCCTCCGCAGGGGAGGTTGGCGGGAAGGAGATTGGCCATGGCCAGCGGAAACAAGCCGAAGTGCATCAGGTGTAACCGTGACGATCGGCTGCTCGCGGCGGAGCTGATTCCGGCTCATGTGGAGCATGAGGAGATGCGGAGCGGGAGCGGCCCGCTGTATCCGGTCGCTCTGACTCCCCGCCCGGTGAAGGCGGGGGCGCGGATCTCCTGCCGGTGCGGGTTTGAGGGGGCGGTGGAGGCTCCGGAGGGGTGGCGGCCAGACGAGGAGTAGGTTCGGCGCTCGGAGCCCCTGTCCTTCGCGGGCGGGGGCTCCACCGTACCGACCATCACGTCGCCGCTCGCGCCATCTGCTCGTCCCGGCACGGAGCACACACCGGGATGCGCACCCGTCCGACCGTGGGCGACACCCGCACAAGTTCGTCGACGGCGTCGTGCTCGCAGATGCCCATGCGGTCGCGGTGGGCGACGCCACAGAAGCAGTGGCAGGACGGCGGGTCCGGCTCCAGTTCGCCGCGCTCGACGGCCTCGAGGTACGCCCGCCCCTCCGGGCTGTTGGCGAAGTCGACGAGCTGCCGCCAGCCAGGCGACTCGGCGAGCGCCTGGGCGGTGCGGGTCACCTGCTCGGCGACCGGGCGGAGCGCCTCCGTGAACGCCCGCATGCCTGCGGTGATCCGCTCGGCGAACGCGTGGGCCACCTCGGGGTCAGCCTGAAGGGCGTGGACGATCGCTGCCAGGTCGGGCTGCTTCCGCTCGTGGGCGGTCCATACTGCGGCGTCGTCGCTGTCACCGTCCCAGGTGATGACGTCGTCGATCGCGGCCAGGGTGTCGTCAGGGGTGGGCACGGCGGGTCATCTCCTCGTCGGCGAGCGCCGCCAGCGCGGCGGCCGCGGCGGACAGTTCAGCGAGCCGGTCGGCGGGCAGCTTCGCGACCGCCCGGCGGGCGGCGGCGAGGTCGCCCCGGTACATCCACCCCATCGCCTCTTGGGCGGCGAGGATGTGGGTGGCGTGGGTGGCGGCGGCGTTGAGGTTCTCGGCTGCGGCGCGGAGGTCCTTCGCCCACTGCGGCTCGTCGACGGTCACCGGGCATCCACCTCGCCGACGACAGGAGCGGAGGTGGGGGATGGGCCAAACGCCCAGAGTCGCCCCTCCCACGTGGTCGCCGTACCCCGCACGTGGCCGAACGAGCCTTTACCCTCCCGTCCGTCAGGGAGGCGCAGGACGCACTCCCCGTACGGCGGGTCGGGCATCTGCCCGTCGAGGTACGCGGTCCACTTCCGGGACTCGGACACCTTCACGTCGTGGTCGGGGTCCCATTCGGCTTCGTAGGACTCGCGGATGCGGGCGTTCACTGCGTACTCGCGGGTTTCGCCGCGCGGGGTGAGGGTGGCGGGGCCGGTGTAGGTCTCCCCCTCCATGCCGGTTATCTGACCGTTCACCTGGCCTCCAGCCGGTAGGTGTGTCCGCCGTCGGCGGCGATGATGTTCAGCAGGGGGTGGCGGCCAAGAACCTCCGCGCGGAGTTCGGCGGTCACCGCGACTTCGCCGCCCAGCAGGTAGGTGAGGCAGGCCAGGTCGTCAGTCGCTTTGCGCAGCTCACGTTCCAGGTGAGTGATGCGCGGGTCGGGGGCGGCGAACCCTGGGGTGGGGCGGGGGCCGTTCACCGGGTCTCCAGTCTTTTGATGCCTGCGGTGAAGTTGACGCGGGCGCGGATGCGGGCCTCGCCGGGCACTCCGGCGCGCATCGCTTCCTGGACGAACGCGGCCAGCTCGTCGAGCGTCATGCCCTGCTTGCCGTCTTCGGCGTCGGCGCCGACGCTGCGGGTGATGGTCACGGTGCGCTCCAGATCCAGGCCAGGACGGCGATCCCGGCGATGATGACGAGGCCGTACATGGCCAGCCTGACCACGAGGCTGCGGCGCAGTTCGCGCAACGCCTGACCGCGCACGGCGTCCCCACCCTCCCGTTGGACGGCGGCGTTGAGGCAGCCAGGGCAGGTGACCGCCAGCAGGGTGGTGGTGGTGCACGTGCCGGGCGCGGAAGCACCGCAGGCGACGGGCATGGGGGTCAGCGGGTCCCACGCGGGACGGGACCGGCCGACGTGGAGGTGGGTTTCTACGGGTGCGGTCACGATGCGTGGGCCTCCTGCTCAACGTGCTCTTCCGCCTGCTCGTTGTACTCCCGGTCGTGCTCGCGCTGTGACATCAGTTTTTCGCAGGTCCCGCACTTGTAGTAGCCGTCGTCCTGCAACACCATGCGGGCGACCTCCAAACAGCGGGGGCAGCGGATCGGCGACCGGCGGGCCGTGGGATCCGACTTCGTCAGCGCCCGCAGGCGCCGCTGCCAGGCGAACGCGGCCAGCCCGAACGCCACCGATCCGGGGTGGTGGAGGATCGCGTCGAGCTCGTCGAGCAAGTAGGAGATGGCGAGCCGCCGCGCGTGCCCGTTGCGGGCGCGCTGGGGGCGGGGCTGGTCGTCGCGGAATTCCCGCCAGTTGTCTTCGACGTCGATGAGGGCGCCGTACAGCTCGTCGAGCGTGTCGGTGATCGGGCTCGGCGAGGGGGCGCTGGTTTTGAGGTGGAGCCCGGTTTTGCCGTAGCGGGCGCCGGCGTCCCGGTGGCCATCGACGGTGGCCTGGGCGAGGGATGCGAGGTCGTCCAGCTCGATGAGCGCGGCGCGGATACGGCGGGCGCACCCGGGGTGCCAGACGGGGTCGCCGAGGTTGGGGCGGATGGTGACCGGCGCCGGCGGGGCGGGCGGTGCCGGGTAGAGGAGGGGGGCGTGCCAGGCGGCGACGATGGCGGGGTAGGCGGCGCGGGCGTGCTCGTAGGCGGTGTGCGCTTGGTCGTAGGCGTCGACGGCGGTGCGGGCGGCGTGGTTGCACGGGCCGGGGCAGGCGTGCGGGTCGATCGGCAAGGTCATCCCCCTGTGGTCGTGGCGGGCTGGGCGAGGCGGGTGCGGGTCACCGTGGCCCCGCGTTGTTGTTGCGGTTGTCGATGACCCGCTGCCATGCGGCGGCGGCTTCCTCCCACTTCTGGGCTGCGTGGTCCCAGAGGTCGGCGGTGCTGCCGGGCGGCGGAGGCGGCAGCATTGACCGCTGTGGATCCTTCGCGGTCTGCTTGAGTCGGGTGCGGAGTCTGCGGATTTCCCGGTTCTTGTCGAGGTTGACGGCGACGGCTCCGGCGAAGAGCAGCGCGTAGACGCCGGTGCGGGGTTCGTGGAAGGCGAGGTGTCCGACGCCGATGATCGTGAAGTTGGCGCTGATGAAGATGTCGAAGTAGTCGCGCGGCGTGCAGGCGCGCAGCCAGGCGCGGACGCGGGTCACGGTGTCACCCCTTCGGGAGTCCACTCGGGCCGGTAGCCAGGGCGGTGGCGGTAGCCGTACGCCTTGGTTCGGATCAGCCGGTCCACCAGGGCATCCCGGTCGCAGTCGCACGGCTCGCCGACGCGGTTGTCGTGGTAGCAACTCAGTTCGCCATGCTCGTCGCGGGCTTGTGAGCAGGAGAACCACTCGTCGTCGTGGACACGCTGGTGCGGGATCGCTTCGATCACGTCCAGTTCGGCCAGTTCGGCTTCGCAGCGGGCGATCGTGTCCCTGATGTCGTGGCAGCGGATGTGCTCGGCGGCCTCGTCGCTACCGCAGTTGCCCACGTACTCCGCGCCCATACTGATTTCGACGGGATCCTTCACCGCCTCGGCGAGCAGCTTGTCGCCTTCGATCGTCTGGCGGAGCCAGGACAGCAGGTCTTCACCCATGGTCGTCTTCCATTTCGTCGACGTCGTAGCTGTTGCATCCGGCAAGGGTGAGCTCGTACGGCATGCCGTGCCGGTTGATGGCTGCGAGCACGCTTTCGAGGACGACGGGGCCGGAGGCGGGTGTGCGGAAGGTGAGGTGGATGCTGACGTGCGGGTCGGTCACGGCTGGGTTTCCGTCTTCCCGTTGAGGGCTCGGGTGGCGTGGTCGGCGCAGGCGCGCCATCCGCGTTGCCAGTCGGTGGGGTCGGGGCCGGTGGTGTGGATGGCGGCGAGCGCGCGGACGATGGCGGCTTCGGCCAGGGCGCCCGTATGCCACCACCAGTGTTCGGGGGTGCCCGGCTCGGGCATGCTGGCTTTCGGATCCCCCTGCGGAAGCTGACGAGCGATCATGAGGCTGCTCCCTCGGCGTTCTGGGCGCTCTCCCGGCGGGCGTCTCCCGCCTTGCAGGCCGGGCAGTAGTCGCCGGTCTCGTCACACGTCCACCCCTCGGCGCGGCGGAGATGATCCCGGGCGACACCCAGCCGTTCACCGCGGCTCATGTGCTCGTGGACGACGTAGTCGCCGGTGACCTCCTGGCCGCAGGCGTCGCAGAACACGGTGATCTGCGACGGGTACGCGTCGGGTGGTAGTTCCCGCCGGCGGGGTTCCCCGCCTTCGGGGTTGGTGACGTAGACGGTCATGGGGCGCTCGGTCATCGGCTCCTCCGTCGGTAGGTCGTCTTGATGCGGGTCAGGCGGGCCCGCCACCGGGCGAGGTCGTAGGCGAGGCGGTCCGACAACGTCATGGGCGGGCGGTCCGCCCACCAGATCAGGGGGCCATCTCCATGGGGTCGGCTCATCGCCCGGACCTCCATGGGGTCTCGCCGAGGGCGGAGCACTCCAGTCCCTGTGTCTCCTCGGGAAAATCAGGGCAGGCCTCGTCGATCAGCTGGAGTGCACGGGTGAGGTGCGTGTGCGCTTCGGCCGTCGTGCCGTCACGCAACACCGTGAGAGCTCCCGCCAGAGCGGTGCGGGCGTGCTCGTATGCGGGGTCGTCGCCGATGGCGTCCAACGCCTCGGTGACTGCTTCACGAATCCCGGCCGGGGTATCGTCGCTCCTCACCCCTCACCTCCAGCGACCGCAGCGATCTGCGCCGGCACGATCTCCGACACCCACTCTGGCCACGACCGGCGGATCACCTCCGCCTCCCCCGAGTCGCCGAGCACACCCAGCACCCGGGACAGGTGCGCATCCAAAGCGCCACTGATCACCGACGCCAACATGACGCCCTGCTGCTCCTGCAACCGCACCAGTCGCTCACTACAGCCCGCCGCGATCGCCTTTGCCGACACCTCAACCAGGTGCTTGCGCTCACGGTGGTACAGCTCCAGCCACACATTCGGCACCGCCTTGCGGGTGGTGTCGGTGCCGGTGAACTCGCCGGACCCCTTGTCGACCTCCTCGGTGACACCCCACACCAGGTCGCCCTCGTCCATCCCTCGCACCTTGGCGCCCAACCAGGCGACGTGGCCAGCGGTGCGGTGCACCTCCTCGAGGAGCGCCACCGCGGGTTCGATGTCCCGGGGCAGCCCGTAGGTTTCGACGTCGCGGCGGGCCTGCTCTTGGCGGGCGGCGGTGTTGTGGTTGGGGGTGGATCCGCCGTGGAGTTTGCAGCGGCCGATGCCGACGTGTTCGGTGCCCCAGCCTGGGGGGCGGTGGCACCAGCCTGCGTCGCCGCGTTTTTTGCCGTGGCAGTAGTTGCCTTTGCAACAGTCATGTTGTGGCGGGTTTTGGGCTGCTGTCTTGTCCTGGGTCACTGGGCGGGCCTGCATTCGGTCTGGTCGTGGCCAAGCGGGAGGCCGGGGGGGATGGTCCAGGTGGCGTTGCCGGAGACGGCGATGCGTTGCCCTTCGGGCCAGGTGGGGATGGTGGGGTCTTCGCCTTCGGGGACCATGGGCTGGCTGCCGGTGTAGTCCTGGAGGACGTGGCCGCAGCGGGTGCAGGTTTGGTAGAGGCCGCCGAGTTGGGGTGGGCCTGCGACGTGGATGGTGGCGATCATTGGGTGACCTCGGAGGCTTGTGGGCCTGTAGTGGCCCGTGAGGCTCGTGGAGCATGGGGGACGCTCTGGACTTCCGGGGTGCCCTGTTCGCTGCTCTGCGTTGACCTGAGGGCCGCCTGTGGCGCACGGAGCACGTACGGCTTCCCGCATTGCCCGCTGCGCACCGGGACGGTGGACGTCGAACTGTGCCAGTGGGTGCGCCCACACCAGGGGCATGTCACCGCGACGAGCCGGTCTCCGGCGGGCCGGGCGGTCGCCCACCGGGTGATGAGACACACCTCCACCCGGCCCGCCCCGGGGGCACAGACGACGGAGCAGGGTGAGCACAGGCCGTCGTCCTCGTCTCGGCCGCAGACGAGGCAGCGGGGGTTGCAGACGCCGCGCAACGGGGCGGGGAGGTCGAGGGTGTGGAAGCGGCGGCGCGGCTTCAACGGCGGCGCCTGGGCGGGCACTGCGGGGGCGGGGACGTCCCACAGGGTGTCCTGCTCCGCGGGGACGAGGGCGCGGGTCATGCTTCCTCTC
>Ga0233385_1000118_pt1 | contig 45333 bp, 41 predicted proteins | sample ElkDunMinimDraft_16_FD_191543 | JGI IMG/M metagenome (GOLD analysis project Ga0233385, IMG submission 191543) | Fecal eukaryotic communites from dung pellets of Tule Elk in California, USA - Elk Dung G36 | ecosystem: Host-associated > Mammals > Digestive system > Large intestine > Fecal | place...
AGTGCAGCTCGTGGAACGGCCAGGCCAGGGGTCTGATCTTCGTGATTCCCTGGGCCATGCCGACGAACTTCAGGTCGGTCGTCGCCACATCGGTGATGTGAAGACGCTCCGCCATCGCGATCACCGTGGCGTCGACGTAGCCGAGTGGTGCCGCGACCATGTGGCGGACGAGCTCGGTGGCTCGCCGTCGATCGGCCTGTGTGGGGTTCACGATCTCGTAGTCGCCGGCGGTCAGCTGTTCGAGCAGGGTCGCTTCAAGGAAGGCGCCGCGCCGGACGTTGTTCCGCAGGAAGTTGCACGTCTCACCGAGGACCGGTTCGGGGATGACCAGGCTGCCCGGCCAGGATCCGAGCATCCGGACACACCGGCCGTGATGGGTGTCTCCTCGATCGCTGGTGGCGATCAATGGGCCTGAGTCGCAGAGAAGCTTCCTCACGGGCGGTGCCGGGCGGCGTCGATCGCCTCGACGATCTCCCGGTCACGAAGGGCCTCGGCCATCATGTCGCGGTAGCGGGAAGAAAGGTCGTCCTCGCCGCTGTCGAAGCAGCCGACCCAGGGAAAGCGCCGCCGGACGGCCTCGTAGTCGATGGCCTCCGCGTCGGATGCGTCCGTCGGTCCGCTCATGCTCCCAGTGTAAACGGTCACGCAGAGAGCTTATTCGATCACACACAGCCAGTCAGGGGTTTGCGGTGAGTGAGTACAGCGAGGTCGAGGCACCACTGATCAACCAGCTCAAGAAGATGGGCTGGACCCACCTGGCCGGGGCCGAGACGGGCGCGCTGGCCGTGCTGGAGCCGGAGAACTCGCAGCGGACCTCCTTCGACGAGGTGTTCCTGGAGAGCAGGCTCAGGGCCGCGATCCTGCGGATCAACCTCGGCCCCGACGGCAGGCCCTGGCTGGACGAGCGCAGGATCGGCCAGGCGGTCAACGCGCTGCGCAGGCCCGGGGTGTCGAGCCTGCTTGAGGCGAACCAGAAGGCCACCGAGCTGCTGGTCAACGGCCTCGCCGTACCGGGTCTCGACGGCTGGAACCAGGGCCGCGACCAGCTGATCCACTACATCGAGTGGGACCCGGAGAAGGCGTCGGCGAACGAGTTCACGGTGGTCAGCCAGTTCCGGGTGAACATCCCCGGCAGGCAGGGGCCGAAGAACCACGTCGTGCTCGACCTGGTGCTGTTCGTGAACGGCGTCCCGCTCGTGGTGGTCGAGTGCAAGAGGCCCGGCACCGACGCGACGGCGAAGGCCGTCAAGCAGATCAGGCGCTACGCCGAGTGCCCGCCGTACAGCCCCGGCCAGGGCGTGCCGAAGCTCTTCAACACCGTGCAGCTCACCGTCGCCGCCTCGGGTGAGGACGCGCGGCTGGGCACCTTCACCGCCGAGGCCGAGCACTACGTGCCCTGGCGCGATCCCTTCCCGATGTCGAAGGAGGAGCTGGCCGACCAGGTGGGCACGGTCAGGAACCAGGAGATGCTGGCGGGGGTCGTCCTGCACCCGAAGAGGCTGCTCGACATCGCGCACAACTACGTGACGTTCCTGCCCACCAAGGACGGGGTGATCGTCAAGGCCGCGCCGCGCTACCAGCAGTACCGCGCGGTGGAGAAGTCGATCAGGAACCTGCGCACCCAGCCGTCCAGGAAGCGCGACGGAAAGCAGGACCGGCGCGGCGGGATCATCTGGCACACCCAGGGCTCCGGCAAGAGCCTCACCATGACCTTCCTGGTCCGCAAGCTCCGCATGACACCGGGGCTGGACGACATGAAGGTGGTGCTGGTCACCGACCGGACCCAGCTGCAGAAGCAGCTCAGCGAGACGATGCGGTTGACGGGGGAGAAGGTCGACGTCGCCAAGAGCGTCGAGGAGGCCAGGGCCTACCTCTCCAGGCGCGGTCCGGGCGTCGTCTTCGTGATGATCCAGAAGCAGCAGGACGTACGGAACCGGGGTGCCGGTCTCAGTGACCGGAACTCGGTCTTCGGGGAGCTCAACACCGACGAGTCGGTCCTGGTGCTCATCGACGAGGCGCACCGTTCGCACGGGTCGACCCTGCATGCCAACCTCCTGGAGGCGCTGCCCAACTGCGCCAGGATCGGGTTCACCGGCACGCCGATCATCACGGAGCGGCGGGCGAGGAAGACCACGATGGAGATCTTCGGTGACTTCATCGACCAGTACCGGCTCAAGGAGGCCGAGGAGGACGGCGTCATCGTGCCGATCTTCTACGAGGGGTACGCGGTCAAGGGCGCGGTGCGCGACGGCCGGGACCTCGACGAGGTCTTCGAGGACATGTTCGACCTCACCGACGAGCAGCGGGAGCGGCTCCAGAAGCGCTACGCGACCAAGGGCGACGTGCTGGAGGCCGAGAAGCTGATCGCGGCCAAGGCGAGGAGCATGCTGCGGCACTACGTCGAGACCGTGCTGCCCGGCGGGTACAAGGCGCAGGTGGTGGCGACCAGCAGGCTCGCCACGCTGCGCTACCGCACCGCGCTGATCGCGGCCAGGGACGAGCTGGTCAAGGAGATCGAGAAGCTGCCCGCCCACGTACGGGAGATCGACCCGACGGAGCTCAGGGGCAGGAAGGCCTTCCTGGTCGCGGCGGCCAGACGCCTCGACCTGATCCGGCGGATGGACTTCGCGCCGGTGATCTCCGCCGACGGCAACGACACGGCCGATTACCACACGTGGACCGACCCGACCGAGCAGGACAGGCGGGTAGAGGCGTTCACCCGCCCGTTCACCGACGACGAGGAGCGCCCGATCGCGTTCCTGATCGTCAAGTCGATGCTGCTCACCGGGTTCGACGCGCCGATCGAGCAGGTGATGTACATCGACAGGTCGCTCAAGGAGGCCGAGCTGCTCCAGGCGGTCGCCCGGGTCAACCGCGTCGCCGGACCGCAGAAGAGGTGCGGCTACGTCGTCGACTACTTCGGGGTCGCCAACCACCTCAACGAGGCGCTGAAGGCGTACGCGGCGGAGGACATCCAGGGTGCGCTCAAGGACATCGGCGACGAGGTCCTCAAGCTGGAGCCTCGGCGCGCCAGGGTCCGGATGCTCTTCACCGACCGGGGGATCCGCCTGGCCGACGCGGACGACCCGCTGCGCAGGGACGACGTCGTCGAGGACTGTGTCGAGCTGCTGAGGGACCCGGAGCTGAGGGACAGGTTCGAGGTCGAGCTGAAGAGGTTCCTCACCACGGTCGACGCTGTGCTGCCCAACCCGGAGGCGAGGCCGTACCTGCCGGACGTGAAGCTGTTCGCGCTCATCAAGCTGAACACCGGGCGCCGCTACCGCGTCCAGGACGGCGAGTTCGACCCGAGCCTGTACGGCGCGAAGATCCGCGAGCTCATCGACCAGCACGTGGAGTCGCTCGGCGTGGAGCAGAAGCTGCCGCCGGTCGCGCTCACCTCGCCCGACTTCGACACCAAGGTGGAGGCGATGGCGGGCGGATCCCGGGCCAAGGCCTCGGAGATGGAGCACGCCCTTCGCCACCACATCGACGTGCACCTGGCCGAAGACCCTGAGCGCTACCGCAGGCTCAGCGAGCGGCTGGAACGGATCCTGGAGGAGTTCAAGGAGAACTTCGAGCAGCAGGTGCTCGCCTTCGCGGCGCTGATCACCGAGGCCCGCGACGAGCGCCCGGAGTACCCCCACGGGCTCGGCCCGGTCGAGGGCCCGCTGTACGGCGTGCTGCTGAGCGAGACGCACCGCGACGGGATGCTTCCCGAGGACGCGGGGGCCGCGCTCGCCGACGTGGCGCGGACGATCCACAGGCTCGCCGTCGAGGTGACCACCCGGCGTGACTTCTGGCGCAAGGACGCCGACAAGGAGGCGTTCCGCCACCAGATCGCCCGGGAGCTCATGGACGTCTGCCGCTACCAGCAGATCGCCGAACTGGCCGACAAGCTGTTCGACGTCGTCGAGAGCAACCGGAAGGGCATCGTCCGGGAGTGATCCGGAGGGCTGGCATGCTTGTGACCATGGCACTTCCCGACTCGCTGACCGTCGGAGACCTCGACATCACCGTCGAGGTCTCCGACCGGCGGCGCTCGGTCCGGCTCACCGTCGAACGGGACGCCTCGGTGACGGCCGTGGTCCCGCCACAGGTCGACCAGGACGCGTTGGTGAAGATCATCGAGTCCAGGCGCCGCTGGCTGTACGGCAAGATCGCCGAGCGCAGGTCTCTCGGCGACCCCAGACCCGAGCGGGAGTACGTCTCCGGCGAGGGTTTCCCCTACCTTGGCCGCTCGTACCGGCTGCTGCTCGTGGACGAGGGGCCGGTGCGGCTGGTGCGCGGCCGGTTGGAGCTCGCCAGGACCGACCTGGAGGACGCGCCCCGGCAACTCGTCCGCTGGTACCAGAAGGTGGGCGAAGTCTGGTTGCGACGGCGGATCGGGCCGTGGGCCGAACGCGTCGGGGTGACGCTCTCGGGGCTGCGGGTGATGCCGCTTGGACACCGCTGGGGATCCTGCTCGGTGGACGGACGGGTCAACATCCACTGGGCGGCCATACAGCTGCCACCCGACCTGATCGACTACGTTCTCCTCCACGAGCTGGCGCACATCCGGCACCGCGATCACGGGTCGGCCTTCTGGAAGGTCGTCGCCCTGGCGATGCCCAGTTACGAGATCCGGCGAGAGCGTCTCAAGCGTGTGGGGCTCGACCTGTGGCTTCCGGACGGTGCCGTATGAGCGGTGACACGATGGTCAGCGCGGCCGACATCGCCCGCCTGGCCGATGTCGGCAGGGCCGCGGTGAGCAACTGGCGCAAACGCTTCGACGACTTTCCCCAGCCGGTCGGCGGGACCGCCACGAGCCCGCTGTTCTCGCTGAGCGAGGTGGAGACCTGGGCCAGGCGGCACGACAAGGGCTTCACCGCCTCTCCCGGCGACCGGATCTGGCAACGGCTGCGCGGTGTCGGTGACGATCTGCACCTGATCGAGCTGGTCGGCCAGGTCGGTGCGTTCTTGGCGGCCCGCAGGTTCGGGACGGGCACCGAACTCACCCGGAAGATCGACGCGGACCTGCTCGGGGACATCGCCGAGTGGTCGGACCGGGTCGGGGAGGCGGAGGCGTTCGACTTCCTGTGCGAGCGCTACATCGAGGCGCACTCACGGCGCCTGCTCGACACCCCCGCGGCCGTCGCCCGGCTGATGGCGAGCCTGGTGGACGGTGACACCGTCCTCGACCCCGCCTGTGGCATCGGAACGCTGCTGCTGGCCTCGACCGCGACGCACGTCCTGGGCCAGGACCTCGACGCGGCATCGGCCCGGCTGAGCGAGGCCCGCCTCAGGTTCGCCGGGAAGCAGACGACCGTCCGGGCCGGAGACTCGCTCCGCGCCGACGCCTTTCCCCGGGAACAGGTCGACGCGGTGCTCTGCAACCCGCCCTTCAGCGACAGGAACTGGGGATACGAGGAGCTCGTCAGCGACCACCGCTGGGAGTACGGACTGCCGCCGCGAGGCGAGTCCGAGCTGGCATGGGTGCAACACTGCCTGGCCCATGCCAGGCCCGGCGGAGTGGTCGTCATCATGATGCCTCCCAGCGCGGCCGGACGCCGCTCCGGGCGCCGGATCCGAGGAAACCTGCTCCGCTCAGGGGCGCTGCGGGCGATCGTCACCCTTCCCGCGGGTGCGACACCGGGTTCTGGTTCGGCTCCGGACCTCTGGGTGCTCCGCAGGCCGTCGCCGGAGCGGGCGCTGCCCTCCACCGTGCTCATGGTGGACGCCACGGACGACCTCTCGACGGTGGAGCGGGCCTGGCGTCGGTTCGACGCCGACCCGGACGCCGTGCTGCCGGGCGTCAGCCGTACCGTCCGGATCATCGACCTGCTCGACGACGAGGTGGACCTGTCCACACCGCGTCACCTCGTCGCGCCCGGTGAGATCACGCCGGGCTTCCCGGCGGTGAGGGATCGGCTGGCCTCGACCGTCGAGACGCTGGCCCGCGCGATCCCCGACCTGGCGGTGCCGGAGGATCGCCGAAACCTGCCGATGACCACCATTGGAGAGCTGATCAAGGCCGGGGTGGTCACCGTCCACCAGGCGCCGCTCAGGATGACGACCGATCACGGAGACCTGCCCGTGCTCACGGTGCGAGACGTCGTGAAGGGGAGGGGGCCGACGGGGAACACGGTCCCCGAGTTCGGTACGGTCGTCGTCCAGGCCGGTGACGTCGTGACCCCGCTGACACCGAGCGGTCCCGCCGTACGCGTGATGACCGGCGCCGGGGTGGCGCTCGGCCCGCAGTTGTTGCTCTTCCGCGCCGACCCCGACCGGATCGATCCCTATTTCCTCGCCGGCTTCCTGCGCGTCGCGGGCGGTTCCGGCGCGGCCCGCGCGTCGGCGGCCTCCAGCAGGATCGACGCCCGGAGGGTACAGATTCCCCGGCTGCCCGTCGAGGACCAGCGCGTCTACGGTGAGGCGTTCAAAAGGCTGATCGACTTCGAGGACGCCGCCCGCGAGGCGAGCGCCCTGGCCCAGAGTGTCGTCCGGCTTGGGTTCGACGGACTTGTCGACGGCGCGTTGCGTCCGTAGCTTTTCCTCATGATCAGGGTCATCGGCGACCGTTACGAGCTGGATTCGCTGCCTCTCGGCGCGGGTGGCATGGGCGAGGTCTGGGGCGGTCACGACCGCCGGTTGGATCGGAGGGTGGCGGTCAAGCTCATCCGTTTCCCCGACGGCAAGTACGACGACGAGCTGAGGCGCAGGTTCCTCACCGAGTCGAAGGTGCTGGCCAGGCTCTCCCACCCGGGGGCGCCGGCCGTCTACGACGCGGGCACCTTCGAGGATCCGGCGAGCGCCCAGCCCCGGCTGTTCATGGTGATGGAGTTCGTCAAGGGGCAGAACGTCGACATCCTGGCCGGTGAGTACCACCCGCTGCCCATCGGCTGGGCCGCGGCCATCGCGGCCCAGGTGTGCACCGTGCTCGCCGCCGCCCACGAGCTGTCGGTCTTCCACCGCGATCTGAAGCCGACCAACCTGCTGTTCTGCGTCGACGGGACCGTCAAGGTGATCGACTTCGGGCTCGCGTTGCTCATGGAGCCGGGGTACACCCGGCTGACGGCGACGGGGCAGTTCATGGGCACGGCCGAGTACATGTCCCCCGAACAGGTGCGGCATCATCCGATCGACGCCCGCAGTGATCTCTACTCGCTGGGCTGTGTCCTGTATGAGCTGCTGACCGGTCACAGGCCGTTCACCGGGGACAACGCGTTCGTCGTGATGACCCGGCAGGTCCAGGACGCTCCCGCACCGGTGACCCGGTTCCGCCGAGGCATCCCCGGCGCCCTGGAGAGCCTGGTGCTCGGGTTGCTGGAGAAGCGGCCCCAGGACCGGCCGGGCTCGGCCGGGGAGGTGTATGACAGCCTGCTCCCCTTCGTGACCGGGCTGGGGCCGCTCGGAGACTTCGTCCGTACCGGACGCAGCCCGGTGCGGATGTACGCCGGCGTGGTCAGCCGGGTGCTCGCACCGAGGACGCCTCCGGCGGAGGAGGAGCCGGAGGAGTTCGGCGAGTCGGATCTGGGCCTGGGCAGGAGGGAGGCCGAGTCCCTGATCCGGGAGTCCAGGTTCGGCCAGGCCGCCGACATCCTGGCCGATCTGGTGGAGCCGGCGAACGCGATGCTCGGCCCCGACAACGCGGAAGTGATCGCTATGCGGTTGCAGCTCGCCGGAGCGCGCTACGACGGGCACGCATACGAGGAGGCCGCCGAGGACTATGGGAACCTCGCACATGATCTCGCCAGGCTGTACGGCGCCGACGACGAGCGTGTGCTGCACTGCAGGCTGAGAGAGGCCACCTGCCACGCCCAGGCCGACGACCCGGTGACGGCGCTGAAGCGGCTCGGCGCGCTGCTCCAGGACGAGGTGCGGATCTTCGGGGCCGAGGATCCGCGCACGCTGGAACTCCGGCGCCAGATCGGCATGCTGCAGAGCCGCTGCGGTGACGTCGTCTCCGCCAGGCGGACGTTCGCCGGGCTCCTCGACGACCTGATCGAGTTTCACGGCGCCGACCACCCGGGAAACGAGGGGATTCGCATCCTGCTTGAGGAGTTGTGAGCCCCCGGTGGCGGGCGCTCAGGTGGGGGAGGGGCGGCGGGAGGCGATCACGTCGGCGACGGCCACGACCAGCGCGACCAGCACGAAGGCGATGGTGACCAGCAGCGAGTGCCGGAACGCCGTCGCGTAGTCGCCGCCGGAGGAGGCGACCTGGGAGAAGAACACCGAGCCGATCGCCGCGATGCCGACGGCGGCGCCGATGCGCTGGCCCGTCTGGAGCACGCCCCCGGCCGCGCCCGCTTTTGAGACCGGCACCTCCGACAGGGTCAGCGTCTGGTTCGGGGAGATCACCAGGCCGCTGCCCAGGCCGGCGAGGAGCAGCGGGACCGCGGTGGCCCAGGCCACGTGGGTGCCGGGGACCAGTTTCACCGCGAGCGCGGTGACGGCGAGGGAGAGTGCGACCGTCACCAGCCCGGCCGCCACCAGCGGGCGGCCGAGCCGGGTGACGAACCTGCCGCCGAACAGGGAGGTCACGGCCGACCCCGCGGCGAACGGTGTGGTCACCAGCCCCGCCTCCAGGGCCGAGTAGCCCAGGCCGTTCTGCAGATACAGGGTGAGGATGAAGAAGATCGCGGTGAAGCCCGCGAAGTAGAGCGCCGCGAGCAGGGCGCCGAGCGCGTACGAGCGCCTGCGGAACAGGGACAGGTCGACGACCGGCTGGTGGTGCCGTCCGTACATTCGCTCCCAGGCCACGAAGGCCGCGAGCCCGGCGAGACCCGCGAGCAGGGCCGGCCACCTGGCCGAGGCCCCCCACTCCTGACCTTCGACGAGCGGCAGGAGCAACAGCAGGACGCTGACGGCGAGCAGCAGCACTCCCACCGGGTCCATGCTCTGACGGCGGCGGGGCTCTTGGGGGGCGGGCCGGATGTAGCGGTAGGCCAGGGCCACGGCCAGGACGCCGATCGGCACGTTGACGTAGAAGACGAGGCGCCACCCGTCGGTGTCGCCGCCGAGGTTGATGAGCACCCCGCCGAGCAGCGGGCCGATCGCGGTCGAGATGCCGATGACGGTGCCCAGCATCCCGAACGCCCTGCCTCGCTCCGCTCCCCGGAAGAGCTGCTGGATCAGCCCGCTGACCTGCGGGTTGATCACTCCGCCCGCGATGCCCTGCACGAGTCTCGCGACGATGAGCAGGGTCGGGTTCTGGGCGAGCCCGGCCGCCGCGCTCGCCGCGGTGAACAGTACGACGCCGAAGACGAACGCGTTGCGTCGGCCGTGTGTGTCGCCGAACCGCCCGGCGGGGACCAGCACCAGCCCGAAGGTGAGCGCGTACCCGGAGACCACCCACTGCAGGGCGCTCTGCGGGGCCTCCAGCCCGGCACGGATGGAGGGCAGCGCCACGTTGACGATGCTGACGTCCAGCAGGGTCATGAAGCCGGAGACGAGGCAGACGGTGAGCGCCTTCCAGCGGTACGGGTCGGCTCCCTCTCGATACTGGGGGGACATCACCCTGACGGGTCCGGTGCTCGTCCGGTCGCGTGGGGGAGCGGTGTCCCGGCCTGTGATCGGCTGAGGATCGTCATGCCCCGCCTCGTTCCCCGTCCTCGGTCGAGCCCTCCACCTTTCAGCAGTGCGTATGTACCCCTCGCGGGCTTCCCAATCATGGTTCGCGCCCCGGAGCGCGAGCCGGCCCTCGCGGGTGTCGCCCGCGAGGGCCGGGGGAAAAGTCCTCACGCCAGGGTGGTTCCCGGGTCATCGCGGGTGTGCCCGCGAGGGCCGGGGGTCACCGTCGGCGCGGGGAGCACCTCACGTCACGGGCACGACACCTCGCCGCTCGTGGCCGGGACGTTCACCGCGGTCCAGGCGGCCTTGACCGCGTTCACCTCGGTGCAGCCGCTCGGGAAGAGCGACTTGGCGGCGGCCACGGTGGCCCTGCGCGCCTTGGCGTGCGTCCACGGGGAGGTCTTGGTGTTCAGCCCGGCCTGGAAGATCCGGCCGGCCTTCTGGATGCCGATGCCCGTCAGGGTCGTCGGACCCGAGCAGACGGAGCTGGACGGCTTGCCCACCGGGTTGGTGCCCTCGGCGAGCAGGTAGAACCAGTGGTTCTGCGGGCCGGCCGCCGCGTGAACCGCGGTGGAGGGGATGGAGGAGCTGTAGCAGTTCGGATGTCCCTTGGCCGAGGGGTTGTACATGTTGCGGATCTCGCCTGAGCCGGTCAGGTTGACCTCCTCGCCCACCAGGTAGTCCGGCGGGTCGAGGGCGGCGGGCTGGTTGGCGTAGTGTTCGGTCAGCGCGCCGAAGATGTCACCGGTCGACTCGTTCAGGCCGCCGGCCTCGTTGCCGCTGCCCCCGCTGCCGCCGGAGTACTGGAAGATGGCGTGGCCGTACTCGTGGCCGACCACGTCCATCGGGGTGGCCTGCCTGGTGTTCGCCTGGTTACGCCCGAAGCTGGTGTAGCTGCCGTTCCAGTAGGCGTTGACGGCGCTCAGGCCGACCCGGGCCGGGAAGCCGCCGCCCGAGCCGGTGAACCCGTTGCGGCCCAGCCAGCTGCTGAGCATTTTCCATTCCGTCTGGGCCGCGTACAACGCGTCGACGCAGGCGGTCTCCAGGTTGGTGCCCGAGCCGTTGCCCCAGGAGTCGTCGGTCCCGGTGTAGGCCGAACCGTTCTGGCCGCCGCAGCGCAGGCCGGGCCGGGTGGTGTCGGTCATCGAGTACGAGCTGCCCGAGCCCGAGGTCTGGATGGTCACCGGGTTGCCGTTGTAGTAGCTGTTGCCGGTTCCGGCGTGCACGTCGTCGTAGGAGTCGAAGACCGACCCGTCGAGGGCGTCCACGAAGACGTGCAGGACGCTCGGAGCCTCGGCGGTGGCGCCGCTGACGACCACTTCCCAGGCCAGTCTGGGCGTCGTGGTGGTGGCGTGCACGAGCAGCTTGGGCGCGGCCACGCTCTCCACGACGGGCAGCTGCGCGCGGGCGGTGGCGGTCGCCGTGGCGGCGTCCACCTTGCTCGTGACGTCGATCGTGATCCTGGACTGCTGGCCCGAGCTCACGGACCCGACGAGCTCTCCGGCCCTGTCGGTGGAGACGATCACTTCACCGCCGTAGACCGGCAGCCCGCGGTAGGTGCGCGCGTAGGTGAGGTACTGCAGGCCGTACGCACCGGCGATGTTCCTGGTGAGGGTGAACCTCTCGTTCTGTCCCTTGAGGACGGCTTCCGACCTGGCGGCGAGGGTCGCGTTGGCGGTGGTGACCGCGCGGTTGCGCGCCTCCGCGTCCGGCGGCGCGTACACCGGCGGGTCGGCGGACACGGTGCGGGCTGCGGCGGCGTCCGCCGGGGTGGCGGCGTTCACCGCCGTGGGGGTGGTCATGGCGGCGACGGCCAGTACGGCCACGGCGCCAAGCTTGACCTTCGGATTCACGCGGGGTGACTCCTCTCGATGTCCCTTGGGGGGTAGGAGGGATGCAAGGAGCCCTAAGAAGTCCGGGCTCCCTTAAATTGGCACCGAGATGGGCGGCTGAATACCTCGCAAAGTCCCATAACGTCGTGATATGGGCAGTTATCCAGACCGAGAGGGCCCGTGTCGCTGCGGCTCACCGATGCGGGAAAGGGGCTGTGATTCAGAGGTCCCTCGGGTTGACTGCCCTGGTGGGGGGCTGTTTTCCGCCGGGTCGACCGAAGATCGTCGATGCTGGATCCGATCGTGTCGATACCAGGACGTCCCGCTGAGTGGGCTCCGACGAGCGAGGAAATCACAGAGGTCCATACCGAGGTGTTGGCGCGAATCGCCCCCCGGCACCGTGTTCGGCGCGAGTGCGGGACTCCCGGCCCGGCGGCAAGGACCGCCGCGGTCCCGATCGCGCGGTCGGCGGCGAGATCATGAAGATCATGCGGCCCCGCCGGTCAACGCGTACATCGTGAAGGTCGTGCGGCCCCGCCGGTCAACGCGTACGAGGCACCCTCAGGACGAGGTTTCCGCGGACGTCCGGGTCCTGCGGGATGACCCGGCGCCGATGCCGGGCTCGGTGAGGGGGAGCGGTCCGTCGCCCTCGCGCAGCACGTCGTCGGCCATCTGGTCGTACTCGGCCACCCGGCTCCTGCCCGCCTCGCCGAGCTGCTCGACCACCGCGGCGACCAGCGTTTCGAGCAGCGCGACCGCCGGGGTCAGCGAGTCGAACGGCGAGGGTGAGCGGACCAGGGCGGGCAGCACGACGTCCGCCACCGCGGCGGCGGGCGACAGCCACGGGTCGGTCAGCAGCACGATCTTCACGTTGCGCGCCGCCGCGGCGCGGGCGAAGGCGATCGTCTCGCGCTGGTAGCGCCGGTAGTCGAAGAGCACCAGCACGTCGCGGCGGCCCATGTCGAGCAGGTGGGCGGCGTGGTCGGCGGTGGACCCGGTGATGTAGGTCGCGTTGGGCCGCAACTGGTGCAGATGGGCGATGAGGTACTGGGCCAGGATGGTGCTGAACCGGCCCCCGGCCGCCGAGATGCGGCGGCCGGGGTCGGCCAGCAGTTCCGCGGCCTTGACCAGCTCCCCTTCGGAAAGCTGGTCGAAGGTCATGGCGGTGGCCTCCAGCAGCACCCGGCGGGACCGGCTCAGCACCCTGCCGGTGTCCTCCTCGGCGCTGCCGTACTGGGCCAGGGGAGAGGAGTAGCGCTGCTGGGTCTCACGCTTGAGCGCCTGCTGCAACTCCGGATAGCCCTCGAAACCCAGCCGGTAGGCCAGCCGCAGCACGGTGGCCGGACTGGTCTGGGCCTGGCTCGCGACGGTCGCGAGCGGCTCCAGGCCGGCGGTCGGGTAGCCGGCGAGCAGGGTGCGGGCGACCCGCTGCTCCGCGCGGGGCAGCTTGGGCAGCACATCGCGGAGCTGGGCCGCGACGGTGCGCGGCTCGGGGGTGCCGGGCATGTTGCCTCCTCCGAAACGGCTGTCGGCTCGCGCGGCACGTCAGCAGGTAGGGATCATGCCACGAACCGTACGAAATGAGAACGTCGTCCTCAGATCGCGCACCGATCGTCCGCGGCCGTCCCGCCGCTCATTGCTCACCGCTCACCGCTCATCCGCGAGCCCGCACCAGTCGATCGCGGTCAGCGCGTAGGTCTTCGCGGACTGCACCAGCTGGGCGATCTCCACGTACTCGTTCTCCGCGTGCGCGGTGTATCCGACGCCCGGGCCGTACACCAGGCCGCCGATCCCCTTGCGGTCCATCCAGGTCAGGTCGCACACGCCCATGAAGCCGGTGGTGAGCGGCGGTTGCCCGCCGGTCGCCGTGGTGTGCGCGCCGACCAGTGCCGCGCTCAGCGGGGCGCCTTCGGGCAGCGTGTACGGCGGCCAGAGCAGCTTCCACTCGAACACCGGGGGGTGCTCGCGCAGCCACGGGTCGGTGCGGCAGGCGTCCATCACCCGGGACTCGATCTCGGCCATGACCTCCTCGTTGGACCGGTCGGGGTGGTGGTAGACGCAGTACTCCACGACCAGCTCGTCGGCGAGGAAGAAGGGCACCAGGATGCCCGAGGGGTTGGCCCGCAGCACACCGGGCAGCAGGTTGAAGTAGCCGGGCGGGAAGAGCGGGTGCCGGTTGTGGCGGGCCCAGTCGTCCTCCAGGGCGCGCAACGCCTGGTAGACCACCCAGAACTTGTCGACGGTGTTGACGCCGAGCGCGTCGCCCTCCAGCGTCGGGTGCACGGTCATGCCCCGCAGCCCGGAGTGCGCGGTCTTGCCCTCCAGGGAGACGCTGAACCAGAGCAGGCCCGGCGTCACCGGCACCGACGCCGGCAGGGTGCCCGCCTGCCCGGACGGTTCGCAGACGATGGCCGCGTCCGCGCCGAACCCGGCCTCCAGCACCGCGGTGGTGCCCGCCTCGTGGTCGCCGACCTCCTCGCCGACGACGCCCTGCAGGACCAGGTCACCGGCGAGGCGCACGCCGGCCCCGCGCAGCGCGATGCCCGCGTAGGCCGCGGCGACCAGACCGCCCTTCATGTCCGTCGCGCCGCGCCCGATCACCGCGTCGTCGGTGATCTGGGCACGGAACGGGTCGCCGTGCCACCGGTCGAGGCGGCCCGGCGGCACCACGTCGACGTGCCCGTTGAGCAGCAGCGAACGACCGCCGCCGGCACCGGAGACGACGCCGCAGGCGTTGTCGCGGCCCCGCTCCACGGTGACCTTGGTGACCTCGGCCCCGGCCTCGGCGTACAGGTCGCCGAGCAGCGCGCTCACGTCGCCCTCCGCCCCGACGATCTTGTCGTACTCCTGGCCGGGGTAGCGCGGGTTCACGCTGGGGATCGCGATCGCGTCGGCCAGGCTGGAGACCATCCGCTCGGCGAGCAGGTCGACCTGCTCCAGCACCCGGCGGGTCACGTCGTGTTCGGCGGTCATGCGGTCTCCTTCGAAGTGGTGGGAAGTGGCTCCGGAGCGGAGGTACGAGGCCGCCGGAGCGAGGTGAGAACGGAGTTCGTGATGCCGGCCAGGCCCTTGGGAGCGATCCAGAGCACCACGAGGATCAGCATGGCGATCGCCATGTCGCGCCAGGCCCCGGCGTCCTGCAGCACGTCGGACACGAGAGTGACGACCACGGCGCCGACGATCGGCCCGTAGACGCTGCCGCTGCCGCCCAGGAAGATCATGCTGAGCAGCAGGGTCAGGTAGCCGAAGCCGAAGACGTCGGTGCTGACCACGCCGTTGAGGAAGGCGTTGAAGCTGCCCGCCACCCCGGCCACGGCCCCGCCGATCATGAAGACGATCAGGTGCTGGCGCACCCGGGAGACGCCCCGGCTGGTGGCCAGTGCCTCGTTGTCGCGCAGTGCCAGCAGCGACATGCCCAGGGTCGAGCGGGTCAGCACCCGGACCAGCACGGTGACCGCGAACAGCAGCGCGGCACCGAGGAAGTAGTAGCCGATCCGGCCGTCGGCCCGCAGGCTGACGTCGCCCAGGCTGAGCCGGGGAATGCCGACGATGCCGTTGGATCCACCGGTCAGGCCCGCCTGCCCGAGCACCAGATAGATGCAGAGCTGGGAGAAGACGTACGTGGCCAGGCCCACGTAGATGCCGCGCAGCCGCAGCACCGGCAGGAACGCCACCAGCGAGGCCAGCAGGGCCGACAGACCCGAGATCGGCAGGGCCAGCCACGGGTCGATGCCGGTACGAGTGACCAGGATGCCCGTGGTGTAGGCGCCGATGCCGAAGAACCCGATCTGGGCGAAGTTGAAGATACCGGCGAAACCGAGGGTGAGGTTCCAGCTCATGGCGAGCACGCCGTACATCGTGAAGAGGATGAGCAGCAGCCGGGAGTGCGAGTCGGTGAAGACCAGCGGCAGGGCGACCAGGACCGCCGCGTAGACCGGCCAGCCGGCCCAGGAGCGCAGGTTGGTCATGACGTTCACGCGCTCCTCACCTTGGTCCGCAGGAGTCCCTCGGGTTTGACCAGCATGATCACGATCATCGCGAGGAAGACCAGGACCGGGCTCCAGGAGAGCCCGAAGTAGTAGGTGGTGACGGCTTCGAGCAGGCCGATGGCGTACGCGCCGGCGATGGTGCCCGCCAGGCTGCCGGCCCCGCCGAAGGCGAGCACCACGAAGGCCCGCAGCAGCGGGTCGCTGCCCATGCCGGGGGAGATGAACTGCATGCTGCCGAGCAGTGCCCCGGCCACGGTGGCCAGGCCGATCGCGACCACGACCACGAAGACGTAGACCCGGCGCGGTGCGATGCCGAGCAGCTGGGCGTGCTCGCGGTTCTGTTCCAGCGCCCGTACGGTCAGCCCGATGCCGGTGCGTTTGAGCACCAGGGCCAGCAGGCCCACCAGCAGCGGGGCCAGCAGGATCGTGACGAGCTGGCTGCCCTGGGCGACCGCCCCGGCGACCTCGACGCGCGCGCCGCCGAACGGCGGGAGCTGCTTGATCTCCGGTCCCCAGATCAGCTGGGCGCCGCTCTGCAGCAGCATCGTGGCCGCCAGCGTGGCCACCATCACCAGCATGTCGCCATTGGGGCGCCGGATGAACGGGCTGACCAGCAGGAACTCGTAGGCCAATCCGATCAGTGCCATCGCCGCCACGGCGCCGAGCAGCGCGACCGCGACCGGTAGCCCGCCGGCGTCCAGCAGACTCCAGGTCAGGTAGGCGCCGAACATCATCACCGCGCCGTGCCCGAAGTTGAAGACCCGCAGCGTGGACCAGATCAGCGTCAGTCCCGCGGCCATGAGCATGTAGAGGCCACCGAGGACGAGCGTGCTCGTCACGATGACACTAATGCCGTCCATCGGCGGTCCCTCCCAGGAAGAGCGACATCATCTCGTCGCGGCTGCGGCTGCCGTCGGAGGCGCCGCTGTCCACCACGTCGCCGTGCAGGACGACGTGGTAGCGGTCGGTCAGGTCGAGTACCAGGTCCATGTCGCCGTCGATCAGGATGACCGACGAGACCTCGGCCCGGACCCGCACGATGCACTCGCTCAGCTCGTGCTTGACCTTCGGTGACAGGCCCAGCGTGGGCTCGTCGAGGATGAGCAGCGTGGGCCGGGCCATCAGGCCCATGCCGAGGCTGGCCATCTGGCGTTCCCCGCCGCTGAGCGTGCCGGTGAGTTGCCGGCGCCGTTCCTTGAGCTTGGGAAAGACCGAGAAGACCTGGTCGATCCCGTCGCGCCAGGTCGAGGAGTGCCCGCTGGAGGAGGCCGAGAGCCGCAGCGCCTCCTCCACGGTCAGTTGCGGGAACAGCCGCGAGCCCTGGGGCACGTGGACGAGCCCGCGCCTCACCAGGCTGCCGGGGGACTCGCCCCGGGTGTCGCGTCCGGCGAAGGCGATCGTGCCGGAGGTGGCCCGGTGCAGGTTGGAGACGCAGCGCAGCAGCGTGGTCTTGCCGTGGCCGTTCGGCCCCAGCAGCCCGACCGCCTCGTTCTCCCCGACGCGCAGCGAGATGCCGCGCAACACCTTCGCCTGGCCGTAGCCTGCGGTGAGGTTCTCCACGGTCAGCAGATCACTCATCGCGCGGCCCCCGGCCCCAGGTAGGCTTCGACGACCCTCGGGTCGGACAGCACCTCGGCGGGCCGGCCGGTCACGATGATCCGGCCGCTGTCGAGGACCGCCATCCGGTCGGCGAGTGCCTCCAGCACGGAAAGCACGTGCTCGATGATCACCATGGTGACGCCCGTGCCGCGCACACCGGTCAGCAACCGGATCAGCGCGTCCTGGTCGGCCGGGTCGAGGCCGGCCGCGGGCTCGTCGAGCAGCAGTACCGAAGGGCCGCTGACCAGCGCGCCGGCGATCATCAGGCGCTTGCGGTCGATCAGCGAGAGCCCGTCGGCCGGGCGGTTCAGGTCGCCGCCGAGTTCCACCGCGTCCAGCGCCTCCCGGCACCGGGCGGGGGTCCAGCGCCTGGCCTTGCCCGCGCCGCCGTACGCCGAGCCGATGCGGACGTTCTCCAGCACACTCAGCGACTCGAAGACGGCCTCGGTCTGGAAGGTGCGCTTGAGGCCGGCCTTGGCGATCCAGCGCGGTGAACGGTGCTGGATCTCCTGGCCGTCGAAGATCACCTTTCCGGAGTCGGGCCGGATCGGAATGCCGGTGAGCAGGTTGAACAATGTGCTCTTGCCCGCTCCGTTGGGGCCGGCCAGACCGAAGACCTCGTCGCGCGTCACCGACATCGAGACGCCGTCGACGGCCCGCAGGCTGCCGAACGACTTGACGACCTCGTGCGCGGAGAGGATGACCTGCGAGTTCCCGTTCACGCCGCGGCCCGCCCCGGTCCGCGCCAGTCACCCTGGGCGAGGAAACCGCCGCCCTCCGACGGCTCCGTGGCGGTACGCGTCCCGCGTTCCACGTCGACGTCTGCGATCATGACCCGCGCCCCCTCCGCGCGCGGGCGGTGCGCGATGGCCGCGCCGATCCCGCCCGCCGCGCCTGTGACCAGGGCACGTCGCCCGGTCAGAGTGCTCGCCATCGCGATATCTCCCTCAATCCGCTGGTAGTCGTGGTGTTGGTGGGCCGTGGCCGGTTCGGCGGGTCTGTCTCATCCGCCGGGCAGGCCCACCCCGTAGGGCTTCATCCGGTCGACGCCGGCCGACCACGCCCCGCCCCCGCGCCGCGCGATGCCGTTGGGCCGGGCGAAGTGCCAGGTGGTGGGCTCCTCGGCGACGACGAGCACGTCGAACCCGGCGGCGGAGAGGTCGGCTGAGGCCCCCGCGTCGCGCGGATCCAGCCAGACGCGGTCGCCCTCGGCGTGGATCCTCGGCGCCGAGATCGCCTCCTGGAGGTCCGCGCCGTCACGCCAGCGGGCGGCGATCTGGGCGACGGCGGAGATGATCCGCCGCCCGCCCGAGGCGCCGAGCGTCGCCTCGGCCTGCCCGGGGCCGGTCAGCACGACGGGGCTGACCGCGCTGAGGCCGGCCGCGCCCGGAGCGACGCTGGTCACCCGGCCGGGGCGGGGGTCGAAGTACATCATCCCGTCGTTCAGCACGATGCCGGTCTGCGGCTCCACCATGCGGGAGCCGAACAGGTCGAGCACCGTCTGGGTGAGCGAGACCGTCATGCCCTGGTCGTCGACCGCCGACATGTGCGAGGTGCATCCCGCCCTGGCGGAGCCGCCGGGAGGCGCGGGTGGGCCGTCGAGGAGACGATGGCCCGCGATCCAGCGGGCCACCGTCTCGTCGGCGTACTCGGGGGAGGCCAGCCGGGCCCAGGGCGCGGGACTCCCCCCGGAGGTGGTGACCTCGCGCAGCCGGTCCTCGAACGCGTGGGACAGCACCCGCGCCCACAGCCGGGCTCCCGGATCCAGCCCGCGCCGCCGGGCGGCCTCGACCAGTTGCAGCGCCTCGATCACCGAGATCACCCCGGTGGCGTGCGGGCCGTACAGCCGTATCGGGCCGATCTCGACGGGGAGGACCTCGGACTCCTCGACGGTGTATCCGGCGAAGTCCTCCTCCGACAGCAGCCCGCCGGCCCCGGTGACCGCCGTGGCGATCGCGCGGGCGGCCCGGCCCAGGTAGAACGCGTCGGGGCCGCCGGCGCCGATCTCACGGAGCACCCGGGCCAGCCGGGGCTGGGTGAGCGTGTCGCCGGGGCCCTGGGAGGGGCCGCGCAGCGGCAGGCCGTCGGGCAGGAAGAGCTCCGCGGAGGAGGGGAAGGCCCGCAGCGTCCGGGCCTCGGCGCAGATCGCCGAGGAGGCGAACCAATTGGTTTCGTGTCCCGCCTCGGCCAGTTCGATCGCCGGGGCGAGCACCTGGGCCAGCGGCAGGCGGCCGAACCTGGCGTGCGCCCGGCACAACGCGGCGACCGCTCCGGGAACGCCCACCGACAGCGGGCCGACGATGTTCGCGTCGTCGCGCACGGCCGGCCAGTTGTACAGGCCGGTGCCGGACGCGGACGGCGCCGGCGGGAACATCCGCGGGTGCGCCAGGCCAGGGGCTCGGATGGGGCCGCACACGACGGTCGCGGCCGGGGCGCCCGGCTCACGCACCACCAGCCACGCGCCGCCGCCGAGCCCGCTCATGTAGGGCTCGACCACTCCGGTGGCGAAGGCCGTGGCGACCGCCGCGTCCACGGCGTTACCGCCGGCGCGCAGCATCGACGCCCCCGCGCGCGCCGCCCTCGGGTCGGGCGCGGTGACCATCCCGCCGGCTCCCCTGGCAGGGCCAGGCTCAGCCCTGCCAGGCATCGGCGATCTCGCTCAGCGTCGCGAACCAGACGTCGCCCGTCGCCAGCATCCGATCGATCAGCGCCTCCAGGACGAGCAGGTGGTGGGCTCGGCCGATGGTCTGCGGGTGCATGGTGAGCACGTAGACCGCACCGGGCACCCGCTGGTGGGCGTAGTCGAAGATGGTGTTCCAGCGGTCTTCCATGTCGCGGTGGGAACCCAGCGGGGAGACCCCGGCGACGTACTCCACCGAGGGCCAGTCGTCGAGGTACCACGACACGGGGATCTCCACGATCCGGCTCTCCGGCCCGAACTCGCTGGCCGACTCGTAGTTCACCGTGACCCGCCGGGGCCGGTAGAGCTCGAACTCCCGGCCCATCAGCGAGCTGTCCCAGTCGAAGCCGAACTCCTCAAGCAGGCCCAGCGTGCTCTCCGAGAAGTCCCAGGCGGGCGAGCGGTAGCCGCGGGGGCGATGCCCGACGACCTGCTCGTGCTGGCGCAGCGCGACCTCCATGAGCCGGCGCTCCTCATCGGCCCCCAGGTCGGGCACGACCTCGTGGTAGCAGCCGTGCGCGGCGATCTCGTGCCCGGCCGCCAGGATCTGCTCGATGCGGTGCGGGAAGGTCACCAGGTCGTGGCCGGGGGTGGCCCAGGTCGCCGGCAGGTCGTTGCGGCCGAGCAACTCCAGCAACCGGGGCACCCCCTGTTCGGCGCCGAAGTCACCACGCGACAGATACGACGGCGAGGTGCGGCCCAGGGTGCCCATCCAGGGGGAGTGGGCGTCGAAGTCGAAGGTCAGCGCCACGGCCATCCGCTTGCCCGGCGGCAGCGTCAGGGGAGTGGAGGTCACTGCTTCATCCACGGCGGGAGCCGGAAGGAGCCCGACTTGTACTTCTCAGGGGCGATCAGCGTCCGCTTCTCGTCCTGGAACTGGAAGGACTGCAGCGGCACGTAGTCGTCGCCCTGCTTGGCCAGGTGCGTGGCCTGGTCGAACACGATCCGCCCGGAGGCCCGCTCGCTGTCGCTCTTACCGATGGCGGCACCGATCGCGAGCGCGTCGTCGGGGTCACCGACCTCGCGCAGCGCGTCGGCGTAGATCATGATCTCCACGTACGTCATCACGCCCTGCGGGTCGACGTTGTCGGTCCCGTACTCGGCCTTCCAGTCCTTCTGCAACTGCGCGGCCGGCGCGTAGTCGGGCGAGGGCACCATGCCCGCGAGGTTGTTGAACAGCACACCCTCGGCCTGCTGCTTGGTCAGCTCGAAGAACTGGGGCTGGTTGGGGCCGTACTGCATGAAGAGCAGGGAGTTGGTGGGCTTCTGCAGGAACTGCTGCAGGAAGCTGGCCTCGTTGGAGACCTGGTAGTCGGTGTTGACGATGAAGTCGGGGTCGGCGGAGCGGATCTTCCCGAGGACGGTGCCCCAGTCGTTGACCGTGCCGAACGGCACCTTCTCCTGGCCGGCGATGCTCCAGCCCTTGGCCTTGAACTGCTTGACCAGGCCGTCGGCGATGTTCTCGCTGTAGGGGTTGTCGGAGCGGACGATGAACGCCGACTTGTTGCGCGGCTTCCACAGCCCCTGCTCGGCCCAGGACTCCGCCAGGTCGACCGGCTCGGTGCCGTAGGCGTCGTAGTCGGGGGTGATCGACCAGACGGTGGGGTACTTCGCCGGGTCCTTCTCGATGATCGCCTGGGTCTGCGCGGTGTTGCCGCCGATCAGGTAGACCTTCTCCGCCGCGGCGAACTCGTCGATCTCGAAGTTGGACGTGGAGGCGTAGCCGGTGACGACGGCCTTCACCGACTCGTCGTCGGTGAGGGTCTGCACGCCCTTGGTCACCGCGTCGTTGGACTGGCCCTGCACGTCCGCGACCTTGAGCTTGAACGTGTATCCGTTGACGCCGCCGGCCTCGTTGAGCTGCTTGACGGCGAGTTCGGCCCCCTGCTTCATACCGAGGCCGTCGGATGCCAGGGCTCCGGTCAGCGGGGCGAGCAGACCGATCTGGATCTCCTTCGTGCCGGCGTCACCGCCGTTCTCCGCCGCGGTGGTGGAGGTGGACGAGGAGCACGCGGTGAGCGCCGCCAAGGCGCCCGTCACGGCGATGGCGGTGAGCGCCCGGACTGGCGTCCGGGGACGGAGGAAGGGGGAACGGGCCACGGTGAAGCCTCTCTGCGTCTGTGGAGGAGGGGACGAACGCGTGCGGGACATGCCGACGGGCGTCACATGCCTGCTTTGCAACCTTCTGTCACTTTTGACGATTGAAACGTACGTTGCATGATGTAGCAAAGACTAGCTCTGTAAAAAATTTGTTACGTAAACTCGACCTGTCCTACCGCTCTGATCTCGTAAAACGTGGGTCAGCTCGGCGGCAGGGCCGTCCCGGCCAGGAAGCCTCCGTCCACGTCGAGAACACTCCCCGTGATGAAGGAGGAGTCCGGATCGGCGAGGAACAGGCACGCCCGTGCGATCTCCGCCGGGGTGCCCATGCGATGCACCGGCTGCCCGGCGAGCAGCGTCGTCACATAATCGGCCGAGAGCGCGAGGGTGGCCGGGACCTCGATCAGTCCGGGGGCGACGGCGTTGACGGTGATCCCCGACGGCGCGAACTCCAGAGCCAGGACCCTGGTGAGCATCTCCACCGCCGCCTTGGACGAGCAGTAGTGGGCGGCGCCCACCCGGGCCGAGCGGGCCGCGCCCGAGGAGACGTTGACGATCCGGCGCCCGCCCCCGAGGGCGCCGGAGGTACGGGCGAGGGCCTGTGAGGTCAGCATCACGCCTCGGACGTTGACGGCGAACACCTCGTCCCACTCCGCGGCGCTCATGTCGAGGACCGGGGTGTTCGGATAGACCCCGGCGCAGTTGATCAGCACGTCCACCCCGCCGTGCCGGGCGGCCGCGTGCTCGAAGGCGGCGGTCACCGACCCGGGGTCGCGCACGTCCAGGCGTACCGAGGAGATCGTCGCGGGCGATCCGCCCGCGGTGGCGGCGAGTTCCGCGGTGACCCGCGCCAGGCGTGTCTCGTCGAGGTCGGCGACGACGACCGTCGCCCCGGCGTCGCGGAAAGCGCCGGCGATGCCCCGGCCGATGCCCTGGGCTCCGCCGGTGACCAGGGCGACCGTCCCGTCGAGCCTGCCGGGAGAGGGGTTGTCCGTCATGGGGTGCCTTCCGGTGATGCCGGGCGGGAGCGGTCTCCTGCCGGCTCGGCACGCGTGACCTGGTCGTTTCTTCCGGGTTGCCAGGTAACACGCATGCTAAGTTTCATTCCGCCGCCTTGACCGTATATGTGAATCATATGTTTCACTTAGGGCGGCCGGGACGCGAGGTGCGGACCGGACTGGGAGGAGAGAGCCGATGACGACAGGGACCGCCTTCGTGGCGACCTGTGACCTCGCGGCCCAGGTGCGTGGCCGGGCGACCCCGACGGCGCGGCTGGACCAGACGTTGCGCACCGGGGTGGGATGGGTCCCCGCCAACCTGGCGCTGACGTGTTTCGGTCAACTGGTCGACGACAACCTCTTCGGCTCGGTGGGCGACCTGAGGCTGCTTCCCGACCCCGCGACGGCCGTCGACCTGCCGGCCGACGGCCCGGTGCCGGGCACCCGGCTCTACCTCGCCGACCAGGTCGGCCTGGACGGCAGCCCCTGGCCCGGTTGCCCGCGCGGCTTCCTCGCCCACGCGCTGGCGGACCTGAAGGAGATCGCGGGCCTGGAGATCAATGCCTCCTTCGAGCACGAGTTCATGCTCGGCGGCCAGGAGGAGGCACCGCCCTTCTCCTTCCAGCGCCTGCGTGGCGCCGAGCCGTTCGGCACCGACCTGATCGCGCTGCTGGAGGCGGCCGGGCTGGAGCCGGAGAGCTGGCTTCCCGAGTACGGGGAGGGCCAGTTCGAGATCACCCTGCGTCCCGCCCCCGGCATGATCGCCGCCGACCGGGCGATCCTGCTGCGCGAGTTCGTCCGCGACCTCGCCCGCCGACGCGGGTACCCGGTCACCTTCGTCCCGCTGGCCGATCCCGCGGGCGTCGGCAACGGCGTCCATGTGCACTTCTCGCTCCGCGAGGCCGGCGGCGCCCCGGTGATGTTCGACGCCGAGGCCCCCGGCAGGCTCTCCTCGACCGCGGCCAGGTTCGCGGCCGGAATCCTGCGGCACGCCGGCGCGCTGGTGGCCGTCACCGCCCCCAGCGTCGGCTCATACCTCAGGCTCACTCCGCACCGGTGGAGTGCCGGCGGGGTCTTCCTCGCCGAGCGCAACCGCGAGGCGCTGCTGCGCATCGCGCCGACCGTCGAGATCGGGGGCGCCGACCCCGCGGACCAGCTCCACCTGGAGTATCGGGCGGCGGACGCCACCGCCAACCCGTGGCTGGTGCTCGGCGTCCTGATCCGCGCGGGCCTCGCGGGCCTCGCCGGTGCCGAGGCCGCCAAGGTCTGGCCGGAGAGTTCGACCGAGGCCGACCTGGCAGCAGAGCCCGCGCTTCCCGGTTCCCTCCCCGAGGCGCTCGCCGCGCTGGAGGCAGACGAGGTCGCCCGCGGCTGGTTCCCCCACGAACTGCTCCACACCTTCCTCGCCGTGCGACGGGGCGAGTTGGCCCACGTCGCGGCACTGCCCGACCAGGAGCTCTGCCGGAAGGTCGCCGATGTCTACTGAGAACTCCCCGGCGGGCGCGGCCGGCGCTCTGGAGAGCGTGCTCGCCACCCTGCCCCTGGTCGACCACCATGTGCACGGCGCCTCCTCGGGAGACCTCGGCCGCGGCGAGTTCGAGACGCTGGTGACCGAGTCCGACCGGCCCATCCCGGCGTTCATGACCCAGTTCGACTCCCAGCTCGGCTTCGCGATCCGCCGCTGGTGCGCGCCGGTCCTCGGCCTGCCCGCCCACGCCGCGCCGGAGGACTACATGGCGCGCCGTACCGAACTCGGCGCCGCCGAGGTGAACCGGCGGCTGCTGGCCGCCAGCGGTATCGGCCGCTTCCTGCTGGAGACCGGCTATCGGGGCGACGACGTCCTGGACCCGGCGGGGATGGCGGAGGTGTCGGGGCGGCCCGCGCACGAGGTGGTCCGCATCGAGCGGGTGCTGGAGCAGGTGGCGGCCTCGGGGGTCTCGGCCGCGGAGCTTCCGGGCCGGTTCCGCGAGGAACTGGAGCGCCGCACGGCCGACGCCGTCGGTCTCAAGAGCATCGTCGCCTACCGGCACGGCTTCGCCTTCGACCCGGCACCGCCCGGGGAGCGGGAGGTCGTCCAGGCGGCGGGCCGCTGGCTGTCCGCCGGCGAGGAGAGCGGTCAGTGGCGGGTGGACGACCCGGTGCTGCTCCGCTTCGGGCTCTGGGCGGGAGTGGAGCGCGGGCTACCGCTGCAACTGCACGCCGGCTACGGGGACCCCGACGTGGAACTGCACATGTGCGACCCGCTGCTGCTCACCCGCTGGCTGAAGCTCATCGAGCCGCACGGCGTGGACGTCCTGCTGCTGCACTGCTACCCCTACCATCGCAACGCCGGTTATCTCGCGCAGGTCTTCCCGCACGTCTACTTCGACGTCGGTCTCGGCGTCAACTACACCGGCAGCCGGTCGGACGCGCTGATCGCCGAGTCACTGGAACTCGCGCCGTTCGCCAAGATCCTGTTCTCGTCGGACGCCTGGGGCCCCGCGGAGCTGCACATGCTGGGGGCACACCTGTTCCGCCGCGGGCTCGGCCGGGCACTGCGAGGGTGGGTCGACGCCGGTGAGTGGGCCGAGGGGGAGGCGGTCCGGGTGGCCACCATGATCGGTGTCGGCAACGCCCTGCGCGTCTACGGTCTGGAACCGGCCGGATGATCGAGCCTGTGGTGCGCGGCTCGGCCGCCGGCTCTGTGGCGGCCAGGCTCCGGGCGGCGCTGGAGCGGCGGCTGCCCGCCGCGACGGAGCTGCGCCGCCGGCTGCACGCCCTCCCCGACCTGTCGGGGGAGGAGGGGCCGACCCGCGATCTGATCCTGGCCGAGCTGCCGGGACACCCGGTGGACGCGGTGGCCGGTACGGGCGCGCTGGTGCGCATCGGCGCTCCCGGGCCGGCGGTCGCCGTGCGGGCCGAACTCGACGCGCTGGCGGTCACCGAGCGGACCGGCGTCGGCTGGGCGTCCGCGAGGCCGGGCCGCATGCACGCCTGCGGGCACGACGTGCATCTCGCCGCCCTGGTGGCGCTCTGCCACGCGGTCGACGAGACCAGCGGCACACCCCCGCTGATCGCGATGTTCCAGCCGCGCGAGGAGACCTATCCTTCCGGAGCCCACGACATCGCCCGGTCGGCGTCGCTGGCGGAGCACCAGATCACCGCCGTCATCGGCGCGCACGTCCAGCCCACCCTGCCGCGAGGCGAGGTCGCGGCCACCCCGGGTACGGTGAACGCCGCCGCCGACGAGTTCACGGTCGTGGTCAGGGGCCGCGGCGGGCACGCCGCCTACCCGCACCTGACCAGAGACCCGGTGATCGCGCTCGCGCACGTCGTCGTCGCCCTGCAACGGGTGGTCAGCCGTGACGTCGACCCGACCACCTCGGCGGTCCTCGGCGTCTGCACGCTGGCGGCCGGCAGCGCGGCCAACGTCGTCCCCGACGAGGCCACGGCCGGCGGTACGGTCAGGGCGCTGAGCGAGCGCGTCCGCGACCAGGTGCACGCTCGGCTGCAGGAGGTCGCGGACCTGGTCGCGCGGGCCCACGGCTGTGAGGCCAAGGTGAGCATCACCCGGGGGGAGCCGGTCCTGCACAACGACCCCGGGCTCGCGACCCGCGCCGGTGCCCACCTGGCCCACCTCGGCCTCACGCTCTCGCGGCCACTGCTCTCCTTCGGCGCCGACGACTTCTCCTATCTCTCCGCGGTGCTGCCCGGCCTGATGATGTTCGTCGGGGTCGGTGACGGCACGGACGCGCGCATGCACAGCGCCGGCTTCCTGCCCGACGACGGCGCGGTGCGCGATGTCGCGCTGGCCATGCTGGCGGGATACCTCGCGGCGGCGGAGCTGACGTAGCCGCGAGGAGCGCTCAGCCGGTGGCGTGTTCCCAGTAGGGGTCGCGGTAGAGCGTGACCGAGGTGCCGCGGAGCAGCTCGTCGGGGGCGGAGACGAGCATGAGCTCGCCTCCGGCCTCCAGGCCGCGCAGGATGTCGCGGACGCGGGGGCCGACGGGCAGGCGGCCCACCGGGAGGTGAAGGGTCTCGCGGACCAGGTCGGCCACCTGAGAGAGGCGGAACGGCTCGGTGAGATCGGAGATCAGGGTGCGGACGATCTCGACGGTGATCACACTCTCGGCCTCAAGGTGGGCGAGCTGCCAGGTCAGCTGGACCGTGCGCCGGCCGCTTCCGGCGCAGGCGGTGCACGGCTGGGAGAACCCGGGCACGATGTCCTCGACGGTGGTGCCCAGGCAGGTGGTGCACTGACCTGTCTCCGAGGCGTGCGACTCGGCCGCCGCCCGGTCGGACAGCTGACTGCCGCACACGCACAGATAGATCCGGAACCCGCCGCTCACCACGACGAGGTCGTCGGCGTCGTCGGGGACCTCTTCCCACAGGGCGGTGATCGTGTGCTTTCTCATCGTTGTGCGACTCTACCCATTTCCCGGCACATCCCGGTCCTGTCACTTCAGCGTGACCGGGACCAGCCTCATCGGGGCGCTCCACAGCCATTCCTCGGTGATGTAGGTGGAGGTGAGCAGCGTCATCAGGCCGAGGATCCGCTCGGTGGCGGTGGAGGGGTGGGCGCCGCAGTCGCCGAAGCGGCACATCCACAGCTCGAACATGCTGTCGTCGGAGAGCTGTTCGTGGACCGAGGGCCGTCCCGCGGGGAACCCGTTCCGCCAGATGTCGACCGACGGGCTGGTGGAGGGGAAGGCCCCGGCCAGCACCCCGCCGCCCGAGGTGAGCGCCCGCCCGACCTCGTCGTGCACCGGCAGGATGCCGCCGGACTGGAAGAGCGCCACCCCTCCTCCCGGAGGGCCGGCCACGCGCAGGACCTCCACGGGAGATGCCTGCTCCGCGCCCCACAGCTCACCGATCCCCATCGGCGGGCACGACTCCGGCGCGCCCCCCAGGCGGCGGATGACCTCGTCCTCGGAGACCCCGCCGACGAAGGCCACGCACAGCTCCTCGTTGTAGTCCTCATACGAGAACATCATCGCGTCGACGGTGTCCTGGAGTTCGCGGAGCCTGGGACTCACGCTGGGAGCCCCGGGCAGGCCGGCGAACAGGTCGGCCATCTCGGTGAAGAGGGCCTGGGTGCCGGGGGAGCGGCCCGCGATGCACGGCCGCCAGGGGGCGGCGCCCGCGGCGAGCAGGATTCGTACGGCGTCGTCCCAGCCGTGGCGGACGGCCTCCCACAGCGGGGTGGCGCCGTCGCTGTCGACGGGGTCGACCTCCGCGCCCGACGCGAGCAGCAGCTCGATCACCTGGGTGGCGCCCTCCTGGGCGGCCTGGTGCAGGGGGGTCGTGCGCAGCCACGGCAGCCGCCGGTCGGGATCGAACCCGTTCGCCAGCCGCCGGCGGATCTGCGCCAGGTTGGTGTCGCGCCACGCGTCGACGTCCTCGGCCCACTCGTCTTCGCCCACTTTCATCCCATCTTGTTGTGCTGAGCGGATCCAATCAGGTCCGTACGACACTTCTCGGCGAGGGTCCGTCGTGAGAGGCGGCGTCCGAGATGGCCGCGGCCTCCGTGGCAGTATGCGGCATTTGTGCATTCATGAATCAATGATCGCTACTTTTATACGATGACGTCATATTTCGGTGCTGTTCAACAGGTTCTTCGGTAACCGGTGACGTCGCCGCGGGGATTCGGGGAAGGGGTTGTCCATGTCGGTACTCGTGGCGTTCAGCGTGACCCCCATCGGGGCAGGAGAGGATGTCGGCGAACTCGTCTCCGAGGCGGTGCGCGTCGTCCGGGACTCCGGCCTGCCCAACAGGACCGACGCCATGTTCACCACGATCGAGGGTGAGACCTGGGACGAGGTCATGACCGTCGTGAGGGACGCCGTCGCGGCGGTCGAGGCCCGTGCCGGGCGGGTCAGCCTCGTCCTCAAAGCGGACATCCGCGAGGGGCCGGGCGGCCGCCTGGAGACCAAGGTCGCCACCGTCGAACGGCATCTCGCCCCGTAACGCCCTCGCGGACAGGGGCGGTGGTCCACTCCGCGGTGAGTTCGTGATGCCTTTCGCGGCCGAGAAGCGCGCCACGCGCCGGACCGGTGCGCGCTCGCCCTTCGGCGAACCCCTGACGTCTTGCACGGCCGCGGGCGCCGTCAGGTGAGATGTTCCGTGCCCCGGACGGCCTTTCCTGCCCGCGTGTTCTCGGATTCCGCGGGGACCGGGCTCGCCCGGAGCGTCAAGGGAATGCCGGTGGAGCCGAGATCGTTCTGGAGGCACGGGCGACTTCAGGAGCGTGAAACCGCATGGCGGGCAGCAGATCGATCGGGCGCCTCCTCGCGGGCGGGCTGGCACTGGCCGCCGCCGGGTGGGCGCTGAAGGACATCCCCGCGGAGCTCGGGGGCAAGGCCAAGGGGGAGCGGCTGGAGCGGATGCGCCGCTCGCCGCAGTTCCACGACGGCGTCTTCCGTAACTCCATGCCCGGGGGCTTCGTCCCCTCCGCGCAGAGCGCGCGAGAGGTCGCCTGGAACATGGTGCGCGACCGCGAGGAGCGCCGCCCGGCCACGCCGGTCCCCGTGGTGACCTCCCCGCTGGGCGGGCCGTCCCCGGCGGGGCTGAGTGTCATCTGGTACGGCCACGCCACCGCGCTGCTGGAGATCGAGGGGCGCCGGGTGCTCGTCGACCCGGTGTGGAGCAGGCGTGCCTCGCCCTCCCAGCTGGTCGGCCCGCGGCGCCTGCACCCGGTGCCGGGGCCGCTGGCGGGCCTTCCGCCGCTCGACGCGATCGTCATCTCGCACGACCACTACGACCACCTCGACCGCGCGACGGTCCGCGGGCTCACCGCGCTGCAGGCCGCCCCGTTCCTGGTGCCCCTGGGCATCGGCGCCCACCTGGAGCGGTGGGGCGTGCCCGCCTCACGGATCATCGAGCTCGACTGGGACGAGGAGGCGGACGTCGCGGGCCTGCGGTTCGTCGCCACCGCCGCCCGCCACTTCTCCGGCCGCACCTTCAGCCGGAACGTCACCCTGTGGGGCTCCTGGGTGATCGCGGCCGGAGAGAAGAAGGTCTTCTACGCGGGCGACTCCGGATACTTCGACGGCTACGCGGGGATCGGCGCCGCGCACGGCCCGTTCGACCTCACGCTCATGCCGATCGGTGCCTACAACGCCGCCTGGCCCGACATCCACATGGATCCCGAGGAGGCGGTCAACGCCCACCTCGACCTGGGAGGCGGGCTGCTCCTCCCGGTCCACTGGGCGACCTTCGCCCTCGCCGCACACCCGTGGGCCGAGCCGGTCGACCGCCTGTGGCGCGAGGCCAAGGCCCGCGGCGTCCGCATCAGCGTTCCCCGGCCGGGCGAGCGCGTCGACACCGCCGACGTGCCCATGCTGGAGAGCTGGTGGGAGGTGCCGTACGGCACCGGGACATACCGCTCTCCCGGCCGGTTGCCGAACTCTCCTCCCCGAGGCTCGAATCCGAGGCTCTGATCCTTCTCTCGCCGTGAGCTCGGAGCGCCGGCGTCCGGCCTCGTCCCGGGGGAACTCTCCCCTCCACGGCGAGTGGCCGGTCGCGGTGGCGCGTCCATCCCCACGGTCTGTGAGGGCCACTTTCGACCGGGGGCGGGTTTTCGCGTGCGGCGCGGGAGGAAGGCCGCCGGCCCGGACCTCGCCGTCAGTACAGGTTCTCGCGGGCGTCGATGCTCAGGTCGTCGTCGATCAGTTTGGCCGACCACTCCAGATCCAGCTGGTCCTTGAGGATCCGGCCGAGTGTGGGCAGCGACTCGCGGTCCGGCCACCGCTCCGGCTGCCAGAGCGCCGAGCGCCGAAAGGCCTTGGAGCAGTGGAAGAAGCACTCGCGCACCTCGACGCTCACCGCCAGCGTGGGGAGCTTGCCCCTCACCCGCAGGCGCTCCATGTACGGGGCCTGGCTGACCACCCGTGCCCGCCCGTTGACGCGCAGTGTCTCCTCGGTGCCGGGCACCACGAACAGCAGGCCGACGTTCGGGTTGGCGACGATGTTGCGCAGGCTGTCGGCCCGGCGGTTGCCGGGCCGGTCGGGGATCACCAGTGTGTGATCGTCGAGGACGAGCACACCGCCGGGCTCCTCGCCGCGCGGGGAGACGTCACAGGTGCCGTCGGGGCCCGAGGTCGCGAGCAGGACGAACGGCGAGGCGGCGATGAAGTCGCGGGCATGCCCGTCGAGGTGACCGATGTCCTTGCGCAGGACCACGTCCGTGACCTCCCCGGTGATCCGGCGGAGCTCTTCTTCTGAGGTGACCGTGACGATCTGGCCGGTCTCACCGATATTGGGGGAAGTCATGAGGTAAGGCTAGCCTTGTTATGAATCAAGCACCAACGTCCCTTTAGGTGCCTTTGGGTCTTTCTGGCGAAGACGTGTGGGTGCCTCCGGGCCGAACCGGGCGGGACCGAATCCCGTCGGCGGCCGGACCGCCCGATGGCGGATCCGATCTCGCCGTCAGGCGGCGAGGGTGGCGTGCGTCTCCCAGACCAGGATCTCGGCCGGGTCGGTCGCGGCGACGCGCTGGCCGCCGGTGGCGGTGAGGCGGACGGCGTCGTCCTCGGCGAGGTGCCCGGCCCCCTCCAGGCCGACGGTGCCGCGCGGGACGAACAGGTGCAGGAACGGTGCCTCGGGCAGCCGCGCGCTCTGGCCCGGCTGGAGCCTGGCCACGTGCAGGCGGCGTACCTGTTGTTGATCCGGATGGCGCTGCGGCCCTCGTCTCTGACCATGCCCGACGCGACCGGGACCAGGGTGCCGCCGAGCAGTTCTGGGTCGATCTCCAGCTGCTCGTACCCGGGGGCGGTCCCACCCTCGTCGGGAACCATCCACATCTGGACGAAGTGCACCGAGTCGGTGTGCCGCTCACCCTGGAGTCGCCACGAGTCGTTCTTCTCCGAGTGAAGGATGCCCGTCCCCGCGCTCATCCGCTGGGCCGGTCCCGGATAGATCACCCCGAAGTGGCCCTCGGAGTCCTGGTGGACGAGGGATCCGCGCATCGCCCAGTTACCCGAATACGCGCTGGAACTCGCGCGTAACGCGAGATAGCCGCTTATTCGTTATATCTTCGATCTTGCAGGTCAAGATTGCTTCGCAGGAGATTGACCGGAGTTGTCAGTTTTTCAGCGACCCCTCTGGGAGCTTTCCTCGATGAACAGATGGAAAACGGCCATCGTCGCACTGGCGGTCACCCTGCCAAGCGGCGTACTACCGGCCGCCGTGCTACCCGCCGGCGCACTGCCCGCTGACGCGTTACCCGCCGCCGCCGCGCGATCCGCGGCCTCACCGATCGAGAACGGCGAGACCCAGCCGGTCTACTCGCGCGCCGACGCGCTCACCGAGACCGTGTTCGTCGAGGTCGCCGGGGTCGACAGCGACGCCGACGGCCGTCCGGACCGGGTCGCCGTCGACATCATGCGTCCCCAGGAGACCGCCTCGGGGCTGAAGGTCCCGGTCATCATGGAGGCGAGCCCCTACTACGCGGGCGGCAACGACGTCCCCAACCACGTCGTGGACCTGGACGGCTCCGACCCCGCGGGCATGGAGTACCGGCGCAACAAGTTCAAGGACCTGCGCGACGAGATGTTCGGCCTCGACGGCCTCGACGTGAACCGCGCGGTCGCGCCGCCCTTCCGCGGCTACTACGACAACTACTTCGTGCCGCGCGGTTACGCGATCGCGCTGGTGGAGAACCTCGGCTCGGGACGGGCGACCGGCTGCCCCACGACCGGCCTGGACAACGAGACCGCGGGACCCAAAGCCGCGATCGACTGGCTCAACGGCCGCGCCCGGGGGTTCGACGCGGCAGGAAAAGAGGTCAGGGCCGACTGGTCCACCGGGAACGTCGGCATGATCGGCGTCTCCTACAACGGCACGCTGCCCAACGCCGTCGCCGCGACCGGGGTCAAGGGGCTCAAGGCGATCGTGCCGATCGCGGCCATCTCCTCCTGGTACGACTACTACCGCGCCAACGGCGGAGTGCTCGCCCCTGGCGGCTACCAGGGCGAGGACGCCGACGTGCTCGCCCGCTACGTCCTGACCCGCGAGAACGCCACGCAGTCCTGCGGCGCGCTGATGAACCGCATCGAGCAGGATCAGGACCGGGTCACCGGTGACTACTCCGGCTTCTGGGATCGGCGCAACTACCTCAACGACGTGCGCAAGGTCCGCGCCGCCGTCTTCCTGGTGCATGGCCTCAACGACTGGAACGTCAAGACCAAGCAGGCCGTCCAGTGGTGGGACGCCCTCGCGAAACGGAACGTGCCCCGCAAGATCTGGCTCCACCAGGGGGCGCACTTCAACCCGTTCTCCTTCGCCGGGCGTAACGCGGAGTGGCTGCGCCAGCTCCACCGCTGGTTCGACTTCCACCTGTACGGCCTGCGCAACGGCATCATGGACGAGCCGCAGGCCGACGTGGAGTCGGGCCCGGGACAGTGGGCACAGCACGCCTCGTGGCCGCTGCCCGGCACCCGCGACGCGCGACTCCATCTCGCCGCCGGCGCCGGCGGCCGCAACGGCACCCTGAGCGCCGACCGCCCCCGGGACCGCCGCACCGTCGAGTCCTTCGTCGACCAGAGCGCACGAACCGCCGAGCAGCTCGCCGAGAACGCCGAGGCCACAGATCCCAACCGCCTGGCCTACCTGTCGGGCCCCCTGGCCCGCGACGCGCGCCTGTCCGGCACCCCCGAGGTCTCGGTGCGCGCCGCCTTCAAGGGCGGGCGCTCGCCGTACCTGACGGCGCTGCTCGTCGACTACGGCACCGACACCCGTGCGTACGGCGGCGTCGTCTACGGCGACCCCCAGGTCTGCTACGGCCAGGGCGTGCCCGGTGACACCGGCTGCACCCGGCTGGCCGAGCACACCACGGTGACCGCCCCATACAAGATCATCACAAGGGGCTGGCTCGACGTCCGCAACCGCGACTCCGCCTCGAAGACCAAGCTCCTGCGTGAGGGCCATTTCTACGACTTCCGCTTCGACCTCCAGCCGAACGACTACGTCGTCAAGGCCGGCCACCGGATCGGCGTCGTGCTCCTGTCCACCGACCGTGACTTCACCCTGCGCCTGCCCCCGGGGACCGGTGTCTCGGTCGAGCCCGGATCCAGCTCGGTCACCCTCCCGCTCGTCGGCGGAATCTCCGCCCTCCGCTGATCGGCGGCCCCGTCCGGGAGCGCGGATCCTTCGCGCGGCCTGCGGCACTCGGTCGAAGGGTAAACCCCGGCTTGTCCCTGAGATCGGGGCCCAGGCCTGCCGCCGGGCCCGGCAGGGGCCTAGCGTGGGGTGCATGGGACGAATTCTTCTGATCGTGGCGGCCGTGGTGATCGGCCTCCTCCTGCTGGGCTCGGTTCTGGGCTTCCTCTTCACGCTCGTCAAGTGGGCTCTGATCATCGGACTGGTGGGTGTGGTGGTCATGTTCGCGAGCAGGCTCCTCCACTCCTCGAACGCGCGCGACTGACCGCGGCCCGCAGGGCGAGACCGCCGTCAGTCCGGCTGGTCGACGGCACGTGCCGTCGGCCACGCCCCGTTCTCGACCAACCGGCGCGTCACCCGAACGACTTCGGCCGCGACGACCTCGACGGCGGCCGGTATCCGGCCGCCCCGCTGCAGGGCGAGGACGACGGTGCGGGACACCTCGGGATCGGTCAGCGGGCCGCCGCTCAGCCGTCCGGTCGCCACGTCCTCGGCGACGCCCGCGGCGGGCAGGACGCTCCAGCCGATTCCCGACGACACCAGCTTCTTCTGCAGCGCCATCGAGTTGGTCTGGCACGTCACCGTGGGCTCGACGCCGGTGGTGTCGAGCGCCTCGTCGATGAGGGTCCGCAGTCCGTGCCCGGCGACGGGCAGTACGAGTGGTTGTCTCGTCACGTGGTTCCAGGTCAGCGCGCCGGCGTCGGTGAGAGTCGCGTCGGGTGGCGCGACCGCCCACAGCGACTCGTGGAGCAGCGCTGTGACGGAGATCGACGGTGTCGAGGCGAGGTTGTACAGCAGGGTCATGTCGACCGCGCCGTCGTCCAGCCACTGCTGCAGGTGGCCGGAGAAGGCGCTGAGCAGGCGTAGATCGATGCCCGGGTGCCGCCGCGCCACCGACTCCATCAGGGGCGCCGCGAGGATCTCGACGGTGCTCTCAAGCAGCCCGATCGTGACGATCCCCTGGACCTGCCCGCGGTCGGGCCGGATCTCGGCTCGTGCCCGCTCCAGTTCGAGGAGCGCCCGGCGCGCGCGCTCGGTCAGGATCTCGCCCGCGGGAGTGAGTGTCATGCCCTGGCTGGTGCGCTCGAAGAGCCGGACGCCGACCTCCTCCTCCAGTGAGCGGATGTGCCGGCTGACCGCGGGCTGCACGACGCGGAGCAGGCGGGCCGCCTTGGTGACGCTGCCGACATCGCTGACGGTGACAAGCGCCGTGAGCTGCTTGATGTCCATCGGTTCCTTTACGTGGTCATGCGCGAAATGAGTGAGGTCATCACATATCAGCATTTCACAGGGCGGGTCATAGCAAAATAAGATGGCATGACGGTCAAGTACACCGCGTTCCCCGTCCCCGACCACCACGCCCGGGAGGGTCCATGTGCGAGCTCAGCGCAGATGAAGCAGCGATCGTCGCCCTGGTACGGGACTGGGTCGACCACGAGGTCAAACCCGTCGTGCGGGAGCTGGAGCACGCCGACGTCTATCCCGAGGCGCTCATCGAGCAGATGAAGCGGATGGGCATCTACGGCCTCGCGATCCCCGAGCCGTGGAACGACGCCGGTGTCTCCGCGCGCTGCTACGCCGCGGTGACCGAGGAGCTCGCGCGCGGTTGGATGAGCCTGGCCGGCGCGATGGGCGGGCACAGCGTGGTCGCGAAGCTGATCCTCGCCCACGGAACCCAGGAGCAGAAGGATCACTACCTGCCGAAGATGGCCGGCGGCGAGATCCGGGCGACCATGGCGCTCACCGAGCCTGGCGGAGGGTCCGACCTGCAGGCCATGCGCACCGTGGCACGCAAGCAGGGCGAGGAGTATGTGCTCAACGGGTCCAAGACGTGGATCACGAACGCGCGGCGGTCCCAGCTGATCGCCCTGCTGTGTCTCACCGACCCCACGGCCGAGCCCGCGCATCGCGGCATCAGCATCCTGCTGGTCGAGAAGGGGCCCGGGTTCAAGGTGTCACGCGACCTTCCGAAGCTCGGCTACAAGGGGGTCGAGAGCTGCGAGCTGTCCTTCGACGACTTCCGGGTGCCCCGCTCCGCGCTGCTCGGCGAGGTGGAGGGCCACGGCTTCGCGCAGATGATGCGCGGTCTGGAGATCGGGCGCATCCAGGTGGCCGCGCGAGCGGTGGGCGTCGGCGCCGCGGCGCTGGAGGACGCCCTGCGCTACAGCAGGGAGCGCGAGAGCTTCGGGAAGCCGATCTGGAAGCACCAGTCGATCGGCAACTACCTCGCGGACATGGCGACCCAGCTGACGGCCGCTCGACAGCTCGTCCAGTACGCCGCGCGCCGCTACGACTCGGGTGAGCGAGCCGATCTGGAGGCCGGCATGGCGAAACTGTTCGCCTCGGAGGCGGCTATGAAGATCGCTCTCGACGCTGTCCGCATCCATGGTGGATACGGCTACTCGACCGAGTTCGACGTCGAACGGTACTTCCGTGACGCCCCGCTGATGATCATCGGTGAGGGCACCAACGAGATCCAACGCAACGTGATCGCGCGGGAGCTGGTCCGGCGCGACCAGGTGCGGTCGTGACGGCCCCGGTCGCGGCGTCCTGGCTGTTCGTTCCCGGCAGCCGGCCGGACCGGTTCGACAAGGCCGCTCGCGCCGGCGCCGGCGAGGTCGTCGTCGACCTTGAGGACGCGGTCGCCCCCGAGCACAAGGAGTCCGCCCGCGATGAGGTCGCGGCCTGGCTGGCCGGTGGCGCGACGGCCTGGGTGCGTGTCAACGCGGCCACTACCCGGTGGCACGAGGCCGATCTCGCGGCGCTGGCCTCCTGCCGAGGGTTGCGCGGGGTGATGGTGCCCAAGACGGAGGGGCCGGCCGTCCTGCGCCAGGTCGCCCGACGGCTGCCGGCCGAGGCCGGGATCGTGGCCCTGGTGGAGAGCGCGCTGGGCGTTCAGGAGGCGGGAGTCATCGCGGCCTTCCCCGCGGTGACCGCGTTGGCGTTCGGATCGATCGATTTCGCGCTCGACATCGATGCCGAGCATACGGACGAGGCCCTGCTGTTCGCCCGTTGCGCACTCGTCGTGGCCTCCCGCGCGGCGTCCCTACCGGCCCCGATCGACGGTGTCACCGTCGAACTCCGGGATACCGCCGCGGTCAGGACGGCCGCGGCCCGCGCCAGGAGTCTCGGTTTCGGGGGGAAGCTGTGCGTCCATCCCGCTCAGGTCGAACCCGTCAACACCGCCTTCGCTCCCGGCCACGCGGATCTGGAGTGGGCGAGGGCGGTGCTCACCGAGAGGCCCAAGGACGGTGACGCCGGGCTCTTCACCAGCAACGGTCAGATGGTCGACAAGCCGGTCCTGGAGCGAGCCCGCCGGATAATGGCGCGGGCCGGCCACCGGGCGACGGCCGAACCGGAGGCGTGAGAGATGCCGCACGCGTCCGCCGTTGGCCAGGAGACGGTGACGGGGGCCGTGCCGCGGCCGGGTGAGCACAACGAGAGCATCCGGGCCGAGTCCGGCCCGCGACGCGAGGAGGTCGCCGAATGACCGAGGCGAAGGACACCGAGACGGGGAAGAGCGGGGCGGAGGTCGTCGAGCGCACCGAGGTGCTCCAGCCGGAGCCCGCCGTCGCGCTCGCCCGCCTCCTCGGCGTCGGCCTGCCGGATCTGGAGACCGAGGGGTTGCCCCTGCTGTGGCACTGGGTCTACCTGCTGGAGCGGCCGCGCCAGGCCGACCTTGGAGCAGACGGTCATCCGGTCCGCGGCGTGATCCCCGCTCCGCCCGCGCCGGGGCGGCGCCGGATGGCGGCCGGCGGCCGGGTCACGCTGCTCGGCCCGCTCGTCGTGGGGCGCGACGCGACGCGACGCACCGAGGTCGCGTCACTGACCGAGAAGGAAGGGCGCACGGGGCCGCTCACCTTCGTCGTCGTGCGCCACACCATACGCCAGGGCGGCGAGGTCAAGGTCGTCGAGGAACAGGATCTCGTCTATCGCGACGCCGTCACCACCGGCTCGCGTGCCGAAGCCGACGCGTTCACATCGACGGCACCCGGGGAGGGGCCGGTGACGCTCGAAGAGGATGAGTGGCCGCTGCCCGTGGACCCGGTGCTGCTGTTCCGCTTCTCGGCGTTGACCTACAACGCGCACCGCATCCACTACGACCGTGACTACGCCCGCGACGTCGAAGGCCATCGGGGGCTGGTGACCCACGGTCCGCTGCAGGCACTGGCCATGGCGGAGTGCGTGCGGGGAAAGGGCGTGCCCGCCACGGCGATCGACTACCGCCTGGTCTCACCGTTGTTCGACCATCAAGGGCTGGTGGCGCGGGGCGTCCTGAACGGTTCCGGCCACGAGGTCTCCGTCCGCGACCTCGGCGGCCGGATCACGGCGAAGGGGCATGTCCGCTCGTCCGCGGTCAATCCCGGGAGACGTGCCTCAGCCTGAGGTCGTCGAGCAGGGCCTGAGTCGCGGCGGCCACCGCCTCGACGGCCCGCTCGAAGGCCTCCGCGTTGCGCGTCGACGGGGAGCGGAAGCCCGACACCTTGCGGACGTACTGGAGCGCGGCGGCTCGCACGTCGTCGTCGGTCACGTCGCTGGCGTAGGGCTCACGAAGGGTCTTGATACTCCGGCACATGACAGGACCGTACTCCGTCTCGCGGTTCTCCCGATCAGGTGTGCGCCGCCGGGACCGCCCGGCGGGATGCGTCCTGACCCGCCGGGTCATCATGCCGGAACCCCTCGGCTCGACTCCGGATCACGCCGGAGCCACCCGGTCCGAGCCCGGATCACGCCGGGGCCGCGCACCGGCGGTCAGTCGTCGTGGCCGTCACGCTCGTGCTGGATCGCGTCGGCGCCCTGGATCGCGCCGAGAAGCCCGGGAAAGAGCGCGTCGAGGTCGCGTCGGCGCAGCGCGTTCATCTTGGCCGTGCCCCGATAGACCTGGTTGATCACACCGGCCTCGCGCAGCACCCGGAAGTGGTGGGTGCCGGTCGACTTGGTGATCATCAGATCGATCGCCGAGCAGGGGGCCTCTCCGTCCTCGCCCAGTTGCCACAGGAAGCGCACGATCCGAAGGCGCATCGGGTCGGACAGCGCGTGCAGCACGTTCTCCAGGCGAATGTCCTCGCGCGCGGGGTGTTCCAGAGCCCTGGCGGACGAGGTCGACACGGTGGTTCCCTCCTTCGGGTCGGTCCGATTGTACGAGAATAGTCGTAGTTTGACATCTATCGTAGTACGTAGATTATCGTATTAGCGTTACGCCGGGGCGCCGCCCCAGAGATCCCTGTCCAGAAGGAGACGCCACCGTGAGCGCCCTGTTCGAGCCCTTGACGCTGAGATCCCTCACCATCCCCAACCGGATATGGATGGCTCCCATGTGCCAGTACTCGGCAGAGGTCGAGGGGCCGGAGCAGGGAGTGCCGACCGACTGGCACCTGTCCCACCTCGCCGCCCGCGCGGTGGGCGGCGCCGGGCTCATCCTGGCCGAGGCCACCGCGGTGGCGCCGGAGGGCCGCATCAGCCCGGCCGACCTCGGGCTCTGGAACGACCGCCAGCAGCAGGCGTTCACCCGCGTCGCCCGCTTCCTGCAAGAGCACGGCGCCGTGCCCGGCATCCAGCTCGCGCACGCGGGACGCAAGGCCTCCACCCGCAGCCCCTGGCGGGGCGGGGCGCCCACCGGACCCGGCGAGCACGGCTGGCAGCCGGTCGGGCCGAGCCCGATCCCCTTCGACGACGGTCACCCCACTCCCGTGGAGCTGGACGCCGGCGACATCGACAGGATCGTGGGCGACTTCGCCGCCGCGGCGCGCCGGGCGCTGGCCGCGGGTTTCCAGGTGGCCGAGATCCACGGCGCGCACGGCTACCTGATCGCCGAGTTCCTGTCGCCCATCAGCAACCACCGCACCGACGCGTACGGCGGCTCGTACGAGAACCGCACTCGGTTCGCGCTCCGGGTCGTCGACGCGGTTCGCGCGGTCTGGCCGGAAGAGCTCCCCCTCTTCTTCCGCGTCTCGGCCACCGACTGGCTGGCGGAGAACCCCGCGGACGACCGCGAGGGCTGGGCCGCCGACGACACCGTCCGCTTCGCCAAGGACCTGCTGGCTCACGGCGTCGATCTGCTCGACACCTCGACCGGCGGCAACGTCGCCGGGGTGCGCGTCCCCACCGGGCCCGGCTACCAGGTGCCGTACGCGGCCAGGGTGAAGGCCGAGACCGACCTGCCGGTGGGGGCGGTCGGTGAGATCACCCGGCCCCGGCAGGCCGAGGAGATCATCACCTCCGGTCAGGCCGACGCGGTCCTGCTCGGCAGGGAACTGCTCCGCACCCCGTACTGGCCGAACCTCGCCGCCCGCGAGCTCGGCTCCGCCGGGGCTCGCTGGCCCGACCAGTACCACCGCGCGGTCTGACCCCGCGGCGGCCGCCACCCGCCGCGTCCCTCCCGCCGGAAGGGGAGGTGACCCGTCCGGTGAGGGGACACGCGCGGGCGGAAGAAAGACGGACCGGTCCGCCAGGGGGGCGCGGGCCGGTCCGTCTGTCAGGGGGAGCGGCGATGAACGGACCGGCCCGCCAGGGGGCGAACCCCCGGGGGTCGAGCGGGCCGGTCCGGGATCATGGGATGGTGCGGCGCAGGGCCACCGCGTCCCGGCGGACCGCGGCGGGAGCGTGTCCGTCGATGAGCAGGCGGCGCATCAGGATCGCGACCTCCCTCATCGTCTCCGGGCAAAAGCCGCGGCGGGTCACCTCCTGGGTGCCGATCCGCAGGCCCCGCGGGGGCTCACCGGAGGGCTGCCCGGGCAGGCGGACGCCGCTGAGATAGACGCCGCCCTCGGCCAGCAGCCGGGCGGCCTCGTCCCCGCCGCCGAACGTGGCGGCGTCCACCGCGACGTGGTGCGAGACGGTCCAGCCCCGGTGGGCGGCGGCCACGGTGAAGCCCTCGCCGTTCAGTGCCGCGGCCAGCGCCCCGGCGTTGGCGACACAGCGGTCGGCGTACGCGGAACCGCCCGCGGCGTGCTCGGCGGAGGTGAGGACCAGCGGTGCCAGGCGTGAGGCGTCGTAGTTGGCGGTCAGGCCGGGGTAGGCGGCCGCCGACACCTGGCGGGCGAGATCCTCGTCGCGGGTCACCACCGCCGCGCCCGGCGGACCTCCGAAGGACATGTAGGTGGACATGGTCACCAGGTGCGCACCCTCGTCCAGCGGACGCTGGAACCGGCCGCCCGCGATGAGCCCCGCCACGTGCGAGGCGTCGTAGATCAGCAGGGCACCCACCTCGTCGCAGGCCGCCCGCACCCTCGCGACGTCGTAGGGGAACAGCATCAGGTTCGCGCCGACCACCACCAGCACGGGCCGGTGCTCGCGCAGGAACGCCGGCAGGGCCACGTGGTCGACGTCGAGCCGCTCGGCGTCGTAGGGCAGGTCGGCGACCCGCAGGCCACGGATCCCGGCGGCGCCCCGAGCGTGGTGGCTGGCGTGACCCCCGGCGGTCTTCGCAAGCACCGCGATCGTGTCGCCGGGGCTGGTGAACGCGCTGTAGCAGGCGAGGTTGGCCAGCGTGGCGCTCTGCAGGCGCACCTCGGCGAACTCGCCGCCCATCAGCGCCGCGATCTGGAGCGGGGCGAGGACCTCCAGCACGTCCAGCTCCTCCAGGCCGGTCTGGAACTTGTCGCCCGGCCAGCCCATCGAGGGGCGGCACCCCAGGGAGATCTCGTGCGCGGCCCTGGCGCGCTCGCTCATCGTGTTGGTGCCCGCGTACAGCACCACGCCGTCCTCGTCGAGGCGGCCGCGGTGCTCGGCCAGTACCGCGTCGACCAGCCGGGATACCTCGTCGAGCCCCAGCCCGCCCACCTCGGCCTCAAGCTCGGCCAGGCGCAGCTGTGCCCGTGGCGGCGCCCACGGGGCGACGCGGCTGCGCTCCTCCATGAGGTTCCTTTCACCGGGCGGCCGGACGGCTCTCACGAGGCGGGCTCCCCGACTCCCAGGAGGCGGGTCCCCCGAAACGAGTAAGTGCGACGCTACGGCTCACGCCAGATCGAGTCATCGTTCCGGAGCCGGAGATACTTCCTACATCTGTAGGATTAGACCGTGATAGCGGATGATGTTCAGGATCTGCTGGAGTCGCTGGCCGTGGCCGTGGGCCGAGGGATGTCCGTGGACGACCTGGAGGGCCGGGTCGTCGCGCACAGTGCCCACCACGGGAAGGTCGATCCGGTCAGGGCGCAGGCCATCCTCTCGCGGTCGGTTCCCGCCGAGGTGGGGGCCTGGCAGGAGGCGCACGGGGTGACCACGACCCGCGAGCCGGTACGGATCCCGGAAAATCCCGACTTGGGGATGGCGGCGAGGCTCTGCGTCCCCCTGCTCCACCAGGACCGCCGCGTCGGCTACCTGTGGATCATCGAGGGGCCAGGCCCGCTCAACCCGCGAGAGCGCGAGCGGGCCGTGCGCGACGCCGCCGCGATCGCCGCCCTGCTCGACGACGGCGGCAGCTCCCACATCCTGAGCCAGTTGCTCACCGGTGAGATCGGCGTGCGGCGTGCGGCCGGGGTGCTCGGTGAGGGGCCGCTGCGCGTCCTGGCGCTGCGAGGCGACCCGGAGGGCCTGCGCGAGGCGGTCGGCGCGGAGCTCGCCAGGGTGCGCCGCCCGCCGGCTTTCGCGATCCTGGACCGCCACGCCGTGCTGCTGCTGAACCGCGGCGAGGACGCGGCGGCGCTGGGGGAGCGGCTGGCCGTCAGGACCCGTGCGGGCGCCGGGCTCAGCGCGCCGCACCCCGGACTGGAGTCGGCCGTGCGGGCGCATGAGGAGGCCCTCACCGCGGCCAGGGCCGCCGCGGCCGAACCCGTGCTGGGGCCGGTCGCCCGCTGGCCGGACCTGGGCGTCTACCGGCTGTTCGCCGAGCCGGTCTCGGGCCCGCACGGGTCGGCCGGCGGTCCGCTCGACGCACTGCGCGAGCACCCGGCACTCCTCACCACCCTGGAGACCTACCTGGACAGCGGAGGAGACGCCCAGGAGACCGCGAGGCTGCTCCACCTGCATCGCACCAGCCTCTATTACCGCCTCACCAGAATCGAGCACCTGGCCGGCCGCAACCTCAAGAGTGGAACCGACAGGTTAGAACTCCATCTCGCGCTGAAGCTCGGTCGCTGGAATGCGGTGTAGCGGCCCGATAATCCGGGCACAGCTTTCCGGTGTTGCAGTTGATCAGCGAGATCATGGCCATCGTCGTCGTGCTCGTGCTCATTCCGCTGTCGTTAATTCTCGTGTCCGTTGTGGTTCTCCTCACGCTGGCCGCGTTGGCTCTGGCGACCTCACGGGAGCAGGATGGGAGAACGACATCCCGGCGGAGGTAGACGGTGCGGCAGCTCAACGCGGTGGATACGCAGTTCCTGAATTTCGAGACCTCGACGAACGTCGCGAACATCGGAGGACTCGCGATCCTGTCGGGAGGCCTGACACGCGGTGACCTGATGTCGCTGCTGGCCCGCCGGCTCCACCTGGCCGCGCCCTTCCGCATGCGGCTCGCCTTCGTCCCGTTCGGCCTGGACCACCCCTACTGGACCGAGGACTCCAGAATCGACCTCGACTATCACGTGCGCGAGATCGCGCTGCCCAGGCCGGGCAGTGACATGCAACTGGGCGAGCAGGTGGCCAGGCTGCACGCCCGACGCCTGGATCGGCGCCGTCCGCTCTGGGAGATGTATCTGATCCACGGCCTGCACGGCGACCGCATGGCTCTCTACACGAAGGTCCACCACTCCGCGGTCGACGGCGTCACCGGCGCCGATGTGCTGGCCAGCCTGCTGGACACCTCACCCGAGCCCGTGGAGGTCGAGCTGGCGCCCCCGGGCAAGCCCGAGGAGGAGGAGATCGACGCGGGTGAGATGGTCGTCAGAGGGCTGGCCAAGGTCGTCGTCAACCCGGCCAACGCGATACGGTTCCTGATCAACGCCGTCCCTCACCTCGACGAGATCCCGCTGATCTCCCAGGCGCCCGGGGCAGGGCTGGTCTCGCGGATCACCAGGGATCTCGCCACCCGCCTGTCCGGGTCCGGGGCCGCCGAGGTGCCCGCCATGCCCCGTATGACCGTTCCCCGCACCCCTTTCAGCGGCAGGATCAGCGCGCACCGGCGGTTCGCCTACACCGCCCTGCCGCTGGAGGACGTCAAGCTGGTCAAGAACGCCTTCGGTGTCACGGTGAACGACGTGGTGATGGCCCTGTGTGCCGGGGCGCTGCGGCAGTGGCTCCTCAAGCACGACGCGCTGCCCGAGCAGCCTTTGGTCGCCGGGGTGCCGTTCTCGCTCCGCCTGCCCGGTGACCGGAGCGCGGGAAACCAGGTCAGCATCATGATCACCACCTTGGCGACGCAGGTCGCCGACCCGGTGGAGCGCCTGCTGGCGGTGCGTGACGCGATGCGGCTGATCAAGGACCGCTCGTCGCTCGCCCCGGCGCGCTGGCTCCAGGAACTCAGCGACATGATGCCCTCGGCGCTGACCGGCCTCGCCTCCCGCGCCGCCTTCAACCTGTTCGCCGGCAGCGCGGGCCCGATCAACGTGATGATCTCCAACGTGCCCGGCCCGCAGATCCCCCTCTACGTGAGCGGTGCCAGGCTTCTGGCGTACCATCCCGTCTCCGTGGTGACCGACGCCAGCGGCGGCATCAACATCACGGTCTTCTCCTACGACGGCTCACTTGACGTCGGCGTGATCGCCTGCAGGGAGATGGTTCCCGACGTGTGGACCGTTACCGACTATCTCAGGGACACCCTGCTGGAGCTCAAGTTCCTTGTTGAGGAGCAGTGACAGCCCTGGAGCGTCCTCGGTGAAGCGCAGAATCTTCTCCAGGCAGACGATCGAGCCCTGCTCCTGCCTTCTGACGAACCGGATGTCATCGGCGAGGGCCTGCATGATCAGCAGCCCGCGGCCGTGCTCGGAGGTGGGGGTGGGGGGCGTGGTCTCCGAGAAGTCGAAGCCGTTGCCGGCGTCTATCACCTTGATCACGCAACGATCCCTGGTCAGCTCGGTGCTGACCATGTAGTCGTCGCTGGGGGTGGCGTGCTGGATGACGTTGGAGCACGCCTCGGAGAGCATGAGCTGGATGTCCTCGCGAATCTGTGGCACCACTCCCAGGGCCCGCAGAGAGGAGTCGAGGAGCTGTCTGATCACAGGAACACTCGCAGCGTCACGCGGCAGACGCAACGCGATGGTGGCCTCCACGGTCCCCTCCTTTTCATCGTCGACCCATCGCCGACACATATGCCTTGCCCTGGAGGGCCCTGCCTAATCGGGGATGGTTGATCGTGTCCCTGGGATGCGATAAAACCCGGCAAAATACTTCTTTTGTGACTTGTAATCGAATGTGCGGAGGATTCTGTCCAGCTCAGGGCTCGGGTCACCACGACGACGACGCCCGCCGGGACCGGGCACGGAAGACCCGCGGGGCGGGGGTCGCCGGCCCCCGCCCCGCACTTCGGCGATCGAAGATCGCTACCTGGAGAAGGCGTCCGTCGCGGCCTGGCAGAA